>Ga0247841_10001410_pt1 | contig 54758 bp, 51 predicted proteins | sample LaCruzMarch2015__2_FD_192410 | JGI IMG/M metagenome (GOLD analysis project Ga0247841, IMG submission 192410) | Freshwater microbial communities from meromictic Lake La Cruz, Castile-La Mancha, Spain - LaCruzMarch2015_18m | ecosystem: Environmental > Aquatic > Freshwater > Lake | place: Spain... | reverse complement strand
GCCGGAATACCTGGGCAATATCCGCGACCGGTGGATCCAGGCATCCCGATACCAATCACACTCCCTTTTTATCGGGTGAGGGGCAGTCCCTGAACTTGACATCGGGAAAAATACCCTCATTTCAGGCTCCGATTGCCTCTTCCGGAGCACGATCCATGTCTTATTCAGGTAAAACCACGTCTTAATCCTTTTAAAAAACCGCTCATTTTTTGGATTCTACCGACGGTCTTCCAAAATGTCCTTGTATGCTCTTTCCAGCAGGCGATCGGCTGCCGGATCGGACTGCAGGTTGGCGGTAACAATAGAGGGGGAATTTTGGATCTGCCTTTCCGCTCGCTATCAGAATATTTCATTAACTGGAAAAGCTCAACGCAGAGGAGCGGATGCTTGAGGAGCGGATCGGGAAGAATGTGGGGAAGATCCTTGACCGGACATAATTTTGATACTGTTGGGAACATTGTTGCGACAGTGTCGCATCAATTGTCTACTTCAGTGAGTGGACAATTCAGACACGGATGTACACCTGGCAGATTTTGCACGCACTGAGTGCACAATTACAAAAACCAGATTTCACGCAAAAAGGGTATGCCAATAAATGTGGGTACACTGTCCCCACAATCCAGCATGACACTTTTTGCGAAAGAGGCATACCGGGCTGAAGCGATTGTGCATGAGGTGCTTGCACAAAGATGGTTCATGCGAAAGAATTGTATTTTCCGGAAATCCATAGAACAATGAGTACAATGTCATCATCATCCAGTTCAGTCGAAGAAAAAATTCAGACACTGCCGCCGGATTTACGTGCGGATGCGATGCACTATATCGATGAACTTGTGAAGCGTTCGAAAAAGAGATCGTCTAAAACGTTCCGGTGTGCTGCTGAAGGGACACTTGCAGATCTTGGCACCAGGCACTCGTCCGTAGATCTCCAGCATAAGGCTCTGGAGTGGCGGGGAGCCTGATGTTTCTTATTGATACCAACATTTTTCTTGAATATATTCTCCGTCGCTCACGTGTGCAGGAAGTTAAGGATTTTTTCTCCCGCGCTGATCTTTCCCAGTTGCATGTGAGTGATTTTTCATTACACACTCGGCGTGATTTACTTACGGGAGCACAAGTTTAGAGAATTCCTGACGTTTGTTTCTGAGGATATTATTGCAAGCGGCATCCACGTTTTGTCTCTTGTGCCGGACGACTTTTCAAAGATTACCGATGCTGCCGGGCGATTTCATCTGGATTTTGACGATGCTTACCAGTATGCGGTGGCGGAACAGTACGGGTTCTCCATCGTGAGTTTTGATAAAGATTTTGACCGGACCCATAAAGGAAGAGTGGTGCCGGAGGATCTGTTCCGGAGTCCTCAGTGATATGTAGATTTTTTTTGTTTTTTTCGACACGTTTTCAAGATATGTCGATGGAATCGACCGGTTGGTTTTTACATTAGCCCGCTCCCATTACATCCATCCCCCACCTCATCCCCCCCCGACCGTGCTAAGCATTAGCACACATCAATAAATAGCATTACTTCAATACAACTAGGTATGCAGGACGAGTGCTACAGCATTCATGAGGGTTTTTTCGCCCGTGAAGGCCTTTATCTCCACTAGCTCACCCGCCCGCTGCATCAGTGAAATCGTTTCTGAACAGTCTTTGAACGCGAAGACCGCATGGTCCCGTGTTTTTGGCTTTTTTAGCTTTTATTACCGGTTTTATTACTGGTATTGAGTAAACCCCTTGGTTTGCACAATCATTCGTGTGTGAATGCAGAGGGGAGGTTGTTGTTGTTATGAGAGGAAAAGAAATTCGTCTGGAACGTATCATGAACCGCAATACGAAAAGAACCATCATCGTGCCGATGGATCACGGAGTGACAAATGGTCCCATTCCGGGCCTCATTGACATATCACAAGCCGTGAACCTTGTCGCTGAAGGGGGCGCCAATGCAGTTATCGGGCACATGGGTCTTGCCCTGTACGGTCACCGGCAGAGAGGGCGGGATGTGGGACTTATCCTGCACCTGTCGGCAAGCACATCGATCTCCCCGGATCCAAACGAGAAGGTGCTCGTGAACACGGTGATAAATGCACTGAAGATGGGCGCAGATGCAGTCTCGATGCACGTCAACATCGGCGCGGATTCGGAAGCCCGCATGCTCGCTGATCTCGGGAAGGTGGCGGTTGAGTGCATGGACTGGGGGATGCCTCTTCTCGCGATGATGTACCCCCGGGGGAAGAATATCAAAAAAGAGAACGATGTTGACCAGGTAAAACTTGCCGCACGGGTGGCAGCAGAACTCGGCGCAGATATTGTAAAGACGGTATATACGGGCGATCCCGAAACCTTCCGCGAGGTAACGAGGGGATGCCCGGTGCCGGTCGTCGTAGCCGGAGGTTCAAAGACGGATGACCGCACAACACTTGAACTGATTGAAGGGGCGATGGCGGGCGGAGCTGCCGGGATCTCCATTGGCAGGAATGCATTCCAGCACCGGACCCCTGACAAGTTCGTAAAAGCTGCGGCATGTATCGTGCACCACGGCAAGAGCGTGGATGAGGCATTGCAAATCTTAATGGTGTGAAATATGATCGGAAAAGAGATCAGGATCGAACGGATCATGAACCGGAACACCGGTCGGGCAGTCATCGTGCCGATGGACCACGGGTTCTCAATGGGACAGATTGAAGGACTTCTCGATATGACGAAAGTCATCTCGGACGTGAGCGAGGGTGGAGCAAATGCCATTGTGCTCCATAAGGGACTGGTAAAACGAGGTCACCGGAGAAAGGGGCGGGACATCGGGCTTATCATCCACCTCTCGGGATCAACCTCGCTCAACCCTGACCCGAACGACAAGGTGCAGGTCTGCACGGTGGAAGAAGCGATCGCGCTCGGCGCGGATGCGGTCTCCATCCACATCAACCTCGGCTCGCCCAACGAGTCCAAGATGCTCGAAATTGGGGCGAATGTCGCAAAGGACTGCACCCGCTGGGGCATGCCGCTCCTGACTATGATCTATCCAAGGGGCAAGGGGATAGACTCCTTCTCTCCGCAGTCAGTCGGGCACGCCGTCCGCGTCGCAGAGGAGCTGGGCGCTGACCTGATCAAAACCAACTACCCGGGCGATCCTGAAGCCTTCCGGAAGATTGTGAAGGCGTGCTCCGTCCCTGTCTTCATCGCAGGCGGCGAGAAATGTGGCGACCTCGACTCGTTACGGATCATCCGGGACTCGGTCAATGTCGGCGGTGCCGGTGTCTGCGTCGGGAGGAATGCCTTCCAGCGGGAGGACACGAAAGGATTTGTAAAAGCTCTCTGTGCGGTCGTCCACGACGACACCGACCCGGAGAAAGCGTTGGGGAAGAAGAGATGAAGCAGTTCTGGGTTGACGTCCGCCCGTGGAAGAAGGAGATCGCGACGACCGCGATCGAGAGCGGGGCGGACGCGCTCGTGGTCGATAAGGCTGATGACGTTAAGAGGCTCGGACGGATCACAACCATCGCACCGGACGGGGATCTCGCGATCGGCACCGATGTGGCAGAGGTTACGATCACGGACAAGAAGAGCGAGAATACCGCAGCCACAATAAACGACAAACAATATGTAATCGTGACCACGAGCGACTGGACGGTCATCCCGCTTGAGAACCTCGTCGCCCAGTCCGACCGGATCATCGCGAAGGTAAAAGACGTAAAAGAAGCGGAACTTGCTCTCACCGTGCTGGAGCGGGGCGTTGCCGGCATCCTCCTTGCAACAAAAGACCCGGCAACGGTAAAAGCCGTCGCCCGGAAGATCAAGGCCGCGACCGGGCAGGTCGGTCTCGTCCCGTTCACCGTTGTAAAGATTACCCCGGTTGGCATGGGCGACCGGGTCTGCGTGGACACCTGCTCGATCTTAGAGAACGGGCAGGGTATGCTGATGGGCAACACCTCGTCCTCCATGCTCCTTGTCCATGCCGAGACGCTGGAGAACCCCTATGTCTCCCCCCGCCCGTTCCGGGTGAACGCCGGGGCAGTCCATGCGTACATCATGCTGCCTGATGGCAAAACCGCCTACCTGTCAGACCTTGCGATCGGCGGCAGCGTGCTCGTATCCGATGCAAAAGGCAAAGTCCAGACGGCGATCATCGGTCGCACCAAGATCGAGCGCCGCCCGCTCCTCTTTGTGGAAGCGGAGGCGGGGGGAGTAAAGACGAGCCTGATCCTCCAGAACGCGGAGACGATCCGCCTCGTAACGGAAGACGGGGGCGCCGTCTCGGTCGTCCACTTACAGGAAGGCGACCGGGTGATGGGCTGTGTTCTTGAGGGAGGCAGGCATTTTGGCATCGCGGTCAAAGAGACTATCATCGAGAAGTGATGGGATGAAAGTCGGTATCATCGGTGGCACGGGAAAGATGGGCAGGCTCTTTTCCGGGGTCTTTGAACGGGCAGGATATGATGTGCTCGTGGCAGGACGCAGAACGGAACTGGCAGCAACCGCACTTGCAGAACAGTGTGACATCGTCATCGTTTCAGTGCCAATCCGCGATACCGTCAGGGTGATAAAAGAGATTGCCCCGGTACTCTCAAAGGACCAGATCCTCTGTGATCTCACATCCCTGAAATCTGCCCCGGTTGCTGCCATGCTGGAATCAAAAGCGCAGGTGATCGGACTCCACCCGATGTTCGGTCCAACGGTCCGGTCACTGCGTCACCAGACGATTATTGTCTGTCCTGCCCGGGTTGAATCCGATATACTCGAATCTCTCCTTTCCCTATTCAGAAAAGAAGGAGCCACGTGTACGATAACGACGCCGGATGCACATGACCGGATGATGGCGGTCGTGCAGGGACTGACACACTTTGTCACGCTTATGGTGGCGGAATCCATTCGCCGGTTAGGTGTCGACATAACAAAAACACAGGAGTTCACCAGCCCGGTCTACCAGATCGAACTCTCCCTTGTAGGCAGGCTCCTCTCCCAGGATCCCGACCTGTATGCAGATATTCTCCAGGAAAATCCCTACGTCCCTGAAGTTCTCGCTGCGTGTCGTGCTTCTGCCGGTGCACTTTCTTCGATTGTCACTGCGGGTGATCCTGCCCGGTTCCGCGCATTTTTCCAGGAGAATACCCGGCACTTCGGACCGTATTGCGACGCAGGTCAGGAGATGACCGATGCCCTTATCGAGTGCATGGTGAAAAAATGACCATTATCACTCTCGGTCCTGAAGGGACATTCTCTCACGAACTTGCACAAAAACTCTCATATGAGCCCCTGCTGCTCGCCCCGACCATCCACGCAATTATCGCCGCGGTGGCAAAAGGCGAAGGGGATGGGATCGTCCCGATTGAGAATTCCGAAGCCGGGGGTGTCGGCGAGACACTGGATTGCCTTTCAGTCTTTTCCGTTTACATCACCGGAGAGATGTATATGCCTATCCACCACCACCTTGCATCCCTTGTGCCACTTAAAAAAATCCGGGTGATCTATGCCCACCCGCAGACGCACGAACAGTGCAGCGGACATCTTGAGAAGTGGGGCGTTCCCGTCATACACACAAGCAGTAATGCCTTCAGCGCGATGGAGGCAAAAAAAACTCCCAATGCCGGTGCGATCCTGTCCGCGACAGCGGCATCGCTCTATCATATGCCAGTCGTTGCAGAATATATCGAGAACAATGCTCACAATGTAACCCGGTTTGTCAGGATCTCCAAAAATCCCAAGGCACGCGAAAACGAAGAAAAATGCAGTATCTTAATCGACCCGGACACCGACCGTGCCGGGCTCCTGTATGATCTTCTGGGCGTCTTTGCCCGGCGCAATATCAACCTCACCCGTATCGAATCGCGCCCCTCAAAGCGGGGTATCGGCAAGTATGTATTCTTCCTTGATTTTGAGGTTTCAGAAGGAACCCGCGACGCACTCCGTGACTTAAAAGAGATCACAAACATAAAAGAGATGGGATGTTATGCCCGGATTGAGGTGCCTCTGTGAAATACACGCTTCCCTGCTATCGCGATGTGGATCTTTCTGTTACTGCGCCACCCTCAAAAAGTTACACGCACCGGGCGCTTATCACCGGTTCGATTGGCTCTGGCACAACCGTTCTGTATGAGCCGCTGGACGCGGAAGATACCCGGCTTACCGCACAAGCTCTTGCGGCACTGGGAGTTCCGGTTCAATGGGAAGAAGACCGGATTACCCTCACAGGCTGCAACGGCAGATTTCCGGTAGAGAAAGAAACCACGCTCGATCTGGATAATTCCGGAACAACCCTGCGCCTCGTCACTTCCCTTGCCCTGCTTGGCAGACATCCGGTTGTCCTTTCCGGCAGCGCACGGATGCAGGAGCGCCCGATCGGTCCCCTCGCGGATGCACTCGGACAGATCGGGGGGCTGGTCACGTTTACGGGAAAACACGGTTTCCCTCCGATCCGTGTCAGCGGGCACACAAAAGGCGGGCGGGTGACCATCGATGGATCGATGAGCAGCCAGTACATCTCATCTCTTTTGCTTGTTGCTCCCTACGCAGATAAGGAGATGGAACTGGTAATCTCCGGCAGTCCTGCATCACGGTCTTACCTTGATATTACTGTTGACGTGATGCGGGTATTTGGCGCAAAGGTCATGCAGGAGGGTTATTGCCGTTTTGTCGTGAGTAACCGGAACCGCTATTCAGGCAGAACCTGCAAAATTGAAGGGGATTACTCGTCAGCTTCGTACTTTTTTGCCATCGCTGCTATCTGTGGAGGCAGGGTAACAGTCACAAATCTTGAGCCGGAATCGGTACAGGGGGATCGGGTATTTTTAGATGCACTCAGGCAGATGGGATGTTCGGTAAAATATGGACGAACCTCCGTAACGGTCGAGCGGACTGTGCCGCTTTCCGGTATCCACTTTGACATGTCTGCTGCACCCGACACCGTCCAGACGCTCTGTATGGTGGCAGCGGTGGCAGGTACCCCCACAACGATCACCGGGATCAGCCATTTAAAGTTTAAAGAGAGCGACCGTATCACAAGTACGGCAGAGAACCTGCGCCTGCTGGGTGGAGATGTCAGTGCAGAAAATGACCGGATCACGATCCGTCCGTCATCACTGCATGGCGGCACAATCAATCCGGCAAACGACCACCGGACCGCAATGAGTTTTGCCGTTTTAGGAATGGGTATCGGGGGAGTCACAATAATGGGTGCTGAATGCGTGCGTAAATCATATCCCGGATTCTGGGAGACGCTTTTTGGAGTGATGGGATGAGAAGAGTTGTATTTACCGGTTTCCGGGGAACCGGGAAAACGGAGATTGGGACATGGGTTGCCCACCAGCTGAACGTCCCGTTCATCGACACGGACAGATTAATTGAAGAAAAAAGCGGGCGATCCATTCCCGATATTTTCCATGAATCCGGAGAAGAGCGGTTCAGAGCGCTGGAACGCGAGGTGATTGCAACGCTTCCCACCCGCGATGTCGTTGTCAGTACCGGTGGGGGGGCAATCCTTGACCCGGTAAACAATGAACACCTGCGCACGGACAGCGTGTGCGTGCTCCTGACCGCAGATATCGATACTATTGAACAGCGCCTGGGAAAAAAACCCCGCCCCGCCCTTACGAGCCTTCCCTTACGCCAGGAGATAGCGGCACTCATGGACCGTCGTCGCCACGCATATCGCGCATCCGCGGATTTCTGTATTGATACGACAGAAACAAGCCCGGATATCGCAGGACAACGAGTGCTTGATGTCCTTAATAGTGGTGTTTCTACTGAAAAACAGCGAACACAGGCACTGGCATTTTTTAAAACCGGGCGTATCCCACACCCGGCTTTTCTTATGCTCGAAAAAATTCTCACCGGTCCGGAACGGGATCCGCAGACGAGGATCCTTGGTGTTGCCGGCTATCCCTGCGCCCACAGCCAGAGCCCCCACCTGTTCAATGCACTCTTCGAACATTACCACTTAAACTACCATTACACATGGTTTGAAGACCCTGAAATAGGAGAGATCATGGAGGTAGCACGCGAGATCGATGCAAAAGGGCTCTCCGTTACGATCCCATTCAAGGTTGATGTGATAGGGTATATTGATGAGATTGAGGAACATGCGGCACAACAGATTGGCGCGGTGAATACGGTTGTATTTATTTCCGGGTCTGCGATCGGCTACAACACCGACTGGCTGGGGGTGAGAAAACCATTGGTTTCGCTGAAAGGATCAAAAGCGGTGCTGCTCGGCGCCGGGGGTGTTGCCCGCAGCGCTGCCTACGCGCTTGTTGACCTTGATATGGATGTAACAATTTTAAACCGGACTCCGGAAAAAGCAAAAATACTCGCAGACAGGTTCGGGTGTTCATGGGCTCCTTGGGATGCCTTCGACCAGATCAAACCTGATGTTGTCGTAAATGCAACCCCGCTTGGCATGCAGCCGGATACCCGGAGCCCACTCAAACCAGACCAGCTGAACAAAGAGATGACCGTCTTTGACCTCGTTTATACGCCCCCGGTAACTCCGCTGATCGAAGATGCACGAAAGACCGGCTGCCGTACGATCACCGGCACCGAAGTGTTTGTCGGGCAGGCACGCGAACAGTTCTATCGCTTCTTTGGTATCGATGTGCCGGAAATAGTCGTAAGGAATCTGGTAGCATGAACACGTTTGGCAGAAATTTTAAAATTACCACGTTTGGTGAGAGCCATGGGAAAGCGATCGGTGTTGTTATCGACGGTTGCCCGGCAAACCGGGAACTTTCGGAGCAGGACATCCAGCCAATGCTTGACCGGCGCCGCCCGGGTAGGTCCCCTCTCACGTCGGCACGCAATGAATGCGACCGTATTACGATCCTTTCCGGGATTTTTTCTGGAAAAACTACCGGTGCACCGATAGCGATGCTGGTGGAAAATGAGGATTCGCAATCCCATGATTACGATGCCCTTTGTGATGTGTTCCGCCCGGGACATGCGGATTTTTCGTACCAGAAGAAATACGGCATACGGGATCACCGGGGCGGGGGCAGGAGTTCCGGGCGCGAAACTGTCGGGCGGGTTGCTGCCGGTGCGGTTGCACTGAAGATCCTGTCAGAAAAAAGGATTACGATAAGGGGAAAAATCGTAAAAGTGCACGGGAAATCAACTCCGCATGAAATTGAACAGGAGATCCTCACGGCAAAAGCAGATGGGGATTCTGTGGGTGGGATTGTTGAGATTGTCGTTTGTGGCTGTCCTCCCGGGCTTGGCGATCCGGTCTTTGGCAAGCTGGACGCACAGATTGCCGGGGCCCTGATGGGGATCGGTGCAGTAAAAGGGGTGGAGATTGGTGACGGGTTTGCGGTTGCATCGCTGTTCGGGAGCGAGAACAACGACCAGATGACAGCAGAGGGATTTGCAAGTAACCATGCCGGGGGCATCCTTGGCGGCATCTCATCCGGTCAGGATATTGTCGTCCGGATTGCGGTAAAGCCAACGCCTTCGATTGCAAAAATCCAGAAGACCTGTGATATCAAGGGAAACGAAGTGGATCTGTCGGTACCGGGCAGGCATGATCCCTGCATCGTTCCCCGCATCGTGCCGGTTGCTGAAGCGATGCTGGCACTTGTCATCATCGACTGCCTGCTTGAGCAGGAGAAGTATGCCGGGGGATTTGTCCCCCGGATTTAAGGCGGGTCTCTTTAAGGGTCATGGTCATGGAGGTGGACTTTATAGTCCTGATTTGGTGACTGTCCAGCCGGACTCTTGATCTGCAAAGTAATTATCCAGCCCGACACTCGAGCTACTGCGGGGATGAATGGTTTTCCTTTGAATGCATCTTTGTGACTGTCCAGCTGGACTCGTAAGCTGCAAACATTACATGCATCAATGCTTTTTTCAAATTAGAGACTGATACAATAGGAAGACCATAATAAAAAAAATGTAGTGGTGGTCTAATTATCCAGAACCCCCGTAGTGTAGCGGTCAATCATGCAGGACTTTGGATCCGGCGACACCAGTTCGAATCTGGTCGGGGGTACTTGAAATCAAAATGCCATGCGATATGTGCATTTTCTCTCCCAAAAACGATCGATAGCGATGACTGATTCGTGTCACATCGTGACAATCTGCACCAACCTATCATTCCGCTCAGGTGTCAATCCAACAATGGTAACCCGCAGGAGTTCACTCGCTGCAACAGCGAAACGTCGGCTTCACAAAACCAAAATCCACTGAATTGATACACAGTTTTTCCTTAATCGATGACACTTGTCGGTGATGTAATAAACCCTTCTTATGGGATCTGTTGAGGAGAATGAAAATAAATAAAAACCGATTCTAACCTCTCTCCACAATTGTTATTTCTTCTGCCGATAGTCCGTATAATTCATACACAAAAGAGTTGATCTGAGTATCAATCGCATCAATTTGCCGCGCCAATAATATTCTATCTTGCTCTAATTTTGTCTCATGTAAATTTTTAATGAGCGCTGATAATTGATCAACCAACTTAACAACAGAATCGTGTTTGGAAGTATCGATGGGATTTGAAAAATCAATAGGGCGAATAGGTAATGCCTCAAATTCCCTGATATAATTAGTTGGGGTTGTATACGCCCTTCCATACCACCACGTCAAAAGTGAAGAATTAACCAAACCCAACAGATATTTATTACAATATCCAGAAATGGAATGAGCGATTATTGTCGTACCGAGAGTATAAAATTTCGAAGTGTCAAGTGCTGCAATTATTTGTGTTGAACTATATCTCTGGAATACAATTTTCTCATCTCTTTCAAATCGTTCAGGTTCTCCGGGACGTGCCGTGTCTTTTTTCTTCATCTCGGCAGGTCTATAATCAATAAATCTATTTCCTGGCCAATTTATTTGGTATCGTGCAATATCCTCACCGCTTAACAATGGCTTATGAAATGGTTTTTCTGCCTTACTAATTACAAACTTTTCGTTATTTGCGGTCATTATCCCATATTGGAGGTCGGCGACAGAGGCTAATGGTATCCCAGATTTTTGAATTTTTTGTTTTAACGCATACGACTCTGGGGTTATAGTCAAATCAAAAATGTAATCTGGTGGTTCAATCCAAAGAGAGGATACTGCTCTATCTAATGTTTTTTGTTGAGTTTTAATATCGTAATGTGATATTTGAAAATCATACGATTCTTCGATGTTTTTTCGAACAAAAAACATTATCGGGGATACGCTTACCTTTTGGAATGGGTTCTCCAATGTACATATTTGAAGCAATTGATTGTCTTTAATTACAATCTTCCGCATATTTGTAAAACTATCCAGATTTAACCAAGAATCAGATATAATATACCCCAACGAACCATTTTTCTTTAATAAGTGAAATAAAACCTTCTCCGTGAAAAATGCATAAATATCACATTTCTTCTCAGCGGTTTGATATCTTTTAAAATAATACTGTAATGAGTTTTTATCGATATTGTGAAGTTTTACATATGGTGGATTTCCGATAACAGCATCAAACCCCCCCTCTTCCATTACCTTCCCGTATTCCTTATCCCAATCAAAAGGATTGATCTTTTTAATTCCCTCTTGGGGTAAATCTAACTCTAAAACATCCCATCCAACCAACGAATTTCCACATTTTATGTTTTTATGGAGGGATGGAAGAGCTCTTTGGTTACCCTGTTCAAATTGTATTTTTATTGTCTCTTCATTCTCCTCCTCTAATACTTTTAGAAGAAGGGAAAGTTTTGTGACTTCAACAGCTTGGCGATCAATGTCAACCCCAAAAATATTATTTAAGAGGATTCGTTTTCGCTCGGATGTCGTCAGTTTCCAATCGCTCCTCCTTCTATCCCCCATTTTGGTATGGATTGCCTTGTTATATCCAGCATTGTAAATCGGAACCTCTTTATTGCCATCCGGGGGGTATTCTGGAAGTAATTTTTGGATATCCGGGTGTGAAATCGGTTTTGACTCTTTATCCAGCGGTGGATTTAATAGCGGGACAAGATTTTTCAGATACCACTCAAGATGCCAATTTAATAGGTATTGGTATGCCCCAAGCAGAAAAGACCCCGAGCCACAAGCAGGATCAAGAATTTTAATTTCCGAAACATTTCCTCGATTTTTATCTTTGAGTATATCGTCAAGGGTTGTTTTGATAATATACTCAACAATGTATGGGGGAGTATAGTAAATTCCACCAGATTTTTTTACTTTTTGTTTTTCCTCAATTTTTACTTGGAATTTTTCGGTCAATCTAATTACTTCACCCAAAAACTGTTCATAAACCTGACCAAGAATTTCCGGGGGTATTACGTAAAATTCATAAGGGCTATCAGGGGGGTAAAGGCCTTTGATTATATTCTTAAACACTTTATCGTCTATATTAAGAGAGGGAGTGAAAACATCTGGGGATTCCCGATCTGGTTCGTCATAAAAATGAAAAAGCCCAGAGTTATATTTTTTGTCGGCATTTTTAAAAAAGTCACAGAGATGCTGGTAAATATTTTCACCATCAACAAATGATCTTAACGATCCAAATTTTTCGATGCCTCTATCCTCGCAAATACGAAGAAAAATTATACGATCAAGAATGGTTTGAACCGAGAAATTTAATTCCTCAATAGAGAGGGGGGGATTGCGATTACGAAGTTCTATATTCTTTGCCAGTTCCTCTCGCCAATTTTCTATATCAATAAGGAACGATTCATCAACACTTGCCGTTCCTGATTTCTCTTTTGCGGCGACAATGTATTTATCAAAAGACCCTTTAAGAATGGCCTCTTGCGAGAAAATTTTGGTAATTGTTTCCCATTTTTCTGGGTAATCTTTATAGGTAAAATAGTAATCTCGGGCATACGCAGCCGTATCTGATTTCGATGGTTTCTTGGTACAATCATAAATTGCAAATTCTTCAAAATTGGTGAGGATACACAAAGGTATTCTGGCATTCCAAGCGTATCTCCTTACTTGGAGTGCGGCGTCACGGTTTGATTTTATCTCAACTGATGGGGCTTTGGCCTCAACAATAAATTTTGTTATGCCACCAATCCGGAAAGTATAATCGATAAACTCTGTTTTTCCTTGAATTTTTATCGTTTGTTCATGGCCGACTTCGCGATATTTTTCCGAATATGATTTTTTATTGTCTACATCCCACCCAAGTTCTTTAAAAAACGGATCTAAAAAATCAGCCCTTAGTTTTGCCTCGTTATAATCCCTCGTTGATTTTAGGTATGCTCCACGATGGAAATCGAAATTATCACAGAGTTTTATTATTGTCTCTGGTAATGTCATTGAGTGAAGTTAGTATCCTAACACGTTAATGATAACGGTTTTAAAGATTGATCGGCGCCCAAAAGTCCCGCCATTTATCAACGCGTTTTAAAAGTCCCGAAGTCCCGTCATCTTATCAGAACCACTGCGAGCAATATTTATATATATTAACGCACTAACTTATGGTAAATCTCAAACAATTGAGGTGTTTTACGATGACCGGAAAAGATTACGCAGAAGTTACAGTAAAGGAAGCATCCCACGACGATGCCGGAAGGGGTATCGCGCGGGTGAATATTGAGGTGCAAAAAAAACTCGGACTGGTGTCCGGGGATGTCATTGAGATCCCGGGGAAAAAGAAAGCCGCGGCAATCGTCTGGCCCGGGTTTGCCCAGGATACCGGGTAGGGAATTACGAACAACGAAGAACGGACAACCATTATGAATTTCAACAATTTTACCATTAAATCACAGGAAGCCGTTCAGAAAGCAACGGAAATTGCAACGGCAAAACAGAACCAGGCTATAGAGACTTCGCATTTACTGAAGGGGATGCTCATGGTTGACGAGAATGTCATTCCGTACCTCCTCAAAAAACTGAATGTGAACCTTGATAGTTTCACCGCTGCACTTGACAGGATCGTCGATTCTTATCCCAAAGTCAGTGGCGGCGGGGAGCAGTACCTCTCCAATGATGCCACAAAAGCCCTGCAGAAAGCCACCGCACTTGCCCAGGAATTCAAGGATGAATTTGTCTCCATAGAGCATCTTCTCTTGGGAATTCTTTCGGTAAACGATAGCACCTCAAGATTACTGAAGGATAACGGGGCTACGGAGAAAGACTTAAAAACTGCCATCCGCCAGTTGCGGAAAGGTTCGGCCGTCAACAGCCAGACAGCGGAAGAGACCTATAATTCCCTGAATCAATTTGCCCGGAACCTGAATGATCTTGCCCGTACCGGGAAACTCGATCCGGTCATCGGTCGTGACGAAGAGATCCGCAGGGTGCTTCAGATCCTTTCGAGGAGAACAAAAAACAACCCGATTCTTATCGGGGAACCCGGCGTGGGAAAAACAGCCATAGCCGAAGGTCTCGCTCACCGGATCATTGACGGGGATGTACCGGATAACTTAAAAACCAAGCAGATCTTTTCCCTCGATATGGGAGCCCTGATCGCCGGGGCCAAATTTAAGGGAGAATTTGAAGAACGGCTGAAAAGCGTGGTCAAGGAAGTGATATCTGCCGAGGGGGAGATCATTCTTTTCATTGACGAGATTCATACGCTGGTCGGGGCCGGCGCCAGCGAGGGTGCAATGGACGCCGCCAATATCCTTAAACCCGCGCTTTCACGAGGGGAATTGCATGTCATTGGCGCAACTACCTTAAAGGAATACCAGAAATATTTTGAAAAGGACAAAGCGCTCGAGCGACGTTTTCAGCCAGTGATGGTCAATGAACCGGATACGCTGGATGCCATTTCCATCCTTCGGGGAATTAAAGAGAAATACGAGACCCATCACCATGTAAGGATCAAGGATGAGGCGATCATTGCTGCTGTTGAGCTTTCGCAACGATATATCTCCGATCGCTTCCTTCCCGACAAGGCGATTGACCTGATCGACGAGGCTGCATCAAAACTCCGCCTCGAGATCAACTCGGTACCGGAAGAACTGGAAACGATTATACGCAAGATCCGCCAGCTGGAAATTGAACGGGAAGCCATCAAAAGGGAAAAAGACCAGGGAAAACTGAAGGCCTTAAATGAAGAGATCGGGAACCTGACCGAGGAACAAAACCGGTTGAAAGCACAGTGGCAATCGGAAAAAGATCTTGTTGAACAGATACAGTCGCGTAAAAATGAGATCGAGAACCTGAAATTCGAGGCTGAAGGTGCTGAACGCAAAGGCGACCTCGGTAAGGTGGCAGAGATCCGCTATGGTCGTATCCCGGAGGCCGAAAAGACCATTGCGGGACTCAAAGGAAAACTGACCGTGCTGCAGAAGGATTCCGCGATGGTGAACGAGGAGGTGGATGCAGAGGAAATTGCCGAAGTGGTCTCGCGCTGGACCGGCATTCCCGTGACGAGGATGCTGCAGAGCGAGAAACAAAAACTGCTGAGCCTCGAGGCCGAACTGCACAAGCGTGTCGTAGGCCAGGATGAAGCCATCGGGGCAGTTTCCGATGCAATCCGCCGGAGTCGTGCCGGGTTGCAGGACACAAAACGTCCGATTGGTTCTTTCATCTTTCTCGGGACGACTGGTGTAGGAAAGACTGAACTGGCAAAAGCTCTGGCAGAATTTTTGTTCAACAACGAGAACAGTATGGTGCGGATCGATATGTCGGAATACCAGGAACGGCATACCGTTTCGAGGCTGGTCGGAGCGCCTCCGGGTTATGTGGGATATGAAGAAAGCGGGCAGCTGACAGAAGCGGTCCGGAGAAAGCCCTATTCCGTGGTATTGCTGGATGAGATCGAAAAAGCCCACCCGGATGTGTTCAACATCCTGCTGCAGGTTCTTGATGACGGCCGTTTGACAGACAATAAGGGTCGTACGGTGGATTTCAAGAATACCATTATCATCATGACATCGAACATCGGGTCGCACATCATCCAGGAAAACCTGGAGAATGTCACCGACAAAAACCGGGACGAGATATTCGACCGCACACGACAACAGGTGTCCGAACTGTTAAAAAAGACCATCCGTCCCGAATTCCTCAACCGGATCGATGAGATCATCATGTTCAAACCGCTCACAAAGGAGGAGATCCGGACGGTTGTCGAGCTCCAGCTGGAGATCATCCAGAAAATGCTCGGGAAGAGCGATATCCGGCTCAAGGCAACAAAGAAAGCGGTCCAGTTCATCGCCACCCTGGGCTTTGATCCGCAATTCGGCGCACGGCCGATCAAACGGGTGATCCAGAAAAACCTGCTGAATGAATTGTCAAAAATGATTCTGGAAGGAACAGTAAATAAAGACAAGGAGATCGTAGTTGATGAGAAAGAAGGAAAACTGACGTTCAGGAATACCTGATCCTGAAACACCAGTGCAGGAACCGTGCGAAAAGATCCAATCTTTCTTTTTTACTCTTCAAATCAATCTCTTTTAAAAAAATTTTTAGTTCATCATTTAGCGATACGATACTCGGGGACCGGGTTTTATCAGAGAACAATTTCAGGAGGCATATATCCTCTGGTGTGGATGCGACTTTTGTCATTCCCAAATCGTTCAAGGGACGATGCACAGAAGATCCAAAAGCGACAGACCCGAAAGCACCAATAAGGGAAATCAAAAGCCCGGGTTACGCACCGTCAACTCTCCAGCGAATGGATAATAATCCTCATAAACCCCGGAATTAAAAGACTACACAGAAACGGGGAAGCCGGTTGGATAATGCGGATTTAACGCTCTTTGTTGCAAAGGAAGGCGAAAAAAAATGAGACTTAATGATTTCCTTGTCAGCCAGGGAACAGAAAAGAACCTTACAGAGTTAATTCTCTTCTTAGCTACACAAGCTTGCCAGGTAAAAAAAGGATTTCTCTGCAATTGTTTAAAAACAACGGCCGATGAACAGACCAGAAATGTGTATGGGGAAGAGCAGCTGGCTCTTGATAAGTACGCTGATGGGGTGTTTGTTTCGGGGCTTAAAAAGTCTCGATTAGTCCGGTATATTGCTACTGAAGAACAGGATCAACTTATCGAAGTCGATGCCCCAAAAAACAACTTTGGGGTTGTCATCGATCCTCTCGATGGATCGTCCCTTATTGACGTGAACCTGTGCGTGGGATCGATCATCGGTATCTATCCGGGACATGTCCTTTCCGAAGGAGCGAAGATGGTTGCCGCGTTATACATCCTTTACGGACCATTAACCCTCCTGACATTCACAACCGGAAAGGGAGTACATGAATTCGTTCTCGATGAAACCGGCGAGTTTATGCTAAAGGACCGGGATATCAAAATTCCGGAGGGGAAGATTTACGCCCCCGGTGCATTACGAAAAGAATACCTCCCGGCGCATGCACGGTGGATAGAGCATCTCGAACAGTCAGGCTATAAACTACGGTTCAGCGGTTGTTTTGTCGCAGACGTACACCAGATCCTCCATAAAGGCGGTGTATTCACGTATCCCGGCATCAAAGGAAAGGAGAAAGGAAAACTGAGACTCTTATATGAAGCAAATCCCATGGGAAAGATCATTGCCGAAGCCGGTGGAGCGATCAGCAACGGCAGGCGAAACATCCTGGACATCACACCACAGGCGATCAGTGATATTACCCCAATCTATGTGGGAGGAAAAAAAGAGATCGCACTGATTGAAAAGTTTATGACTGAAGGGTGATTAAATAAAGGTGATGGTCTATGAGCGAGAAAAATTTTGGTCCAATCTCTGGTTCGACAATCTTACATGGTATCTCCGGCAAAAAAACAATTATCATGGCAGCAAATATCCGGATTGCCACGGTCGCACAGGGAATTTTTAAAGCCGCAAAAGATTCGGATTCTGCCGTATTTATGGAAATTGCGCGGTCTGAATCTGACCTCAAAGGTGGGTATACCGGGTTAACTCCCAAGGATTTCTCAGAAAGAATGAACGAAGCCGCAAAAGCAGAACAGTTTGATGTCTGGGCTCTTCATGCAGATCATATCACGATAAAGACGGGAGATGCCCCGGAGATCGAAGGGACCAAACAGTTGATCGATGCCCAGATCATGGCAGGGTATACCTCATTTGCCATTGATGCATCTCATCTCTTTAATTTTGAAGGAAAAAATGTCAGGCAGGAGTTGGAAAAGAATATTCAGGTTACTACTGAGTTGGCACTTTATATTAAACATAAAATGAAAACAAAGGAGTTTGGTCTTGAGGTGGAAGTGGGCGAGATCGGCAGAAAAGACGGGCAGGGGCTCATCCTGACCAAGCCAGAAGAAGCTGTAGAATTCATTAAAGCCTTAAACGAGAATGAGGTCTATCCTCATGTAATTGCCATCGCCAACGGGAGCACTCACGGCCATGTGTACGATGAAAAAGGGAACGTGATCGAACAGCTTTCCATCGACATCCCCCAGACTAAAGCAGTTGCCAAAGCCCTCAGGGAGAATAACCTGCATGTCGGCATCGCCCAGCACGGGATAACCGGCACTCCCCGCGATCTCATTAATCAGCATTTCCCGAAAGGAGATATCATTAAAGGAAATGTCGGAACCTTCTGGCAGGATGTTGTTTTCAATACTTTCAAAGTGTATGAACCTGCCCTGTATAAAGAGATCCAGGAATGGACTCTTGGGAAATACCGGACTCTGAATCCCGGAAAGAAAGACAGCCAGATATTTGATGGCAATTGCAAGTTTGCAATAAAAGAATTTTTCAAAGAACTGTATGCAGTAGAAGAAGATACTGAACACGCAATTCGTGCAATGGCTTATGCTGAAAGTCTTGTCTTTTTTAAAGCGTTTAGTTCGTACGGGTCTGCCTCACTCGTCAGAAAAACTTTGCAATAAAAATTCAATGTAATTTTTTACTATAAGAGTGAGATCTAATACAGTGATTTTTCATGCCAAAGACCACGATTTCCGTCATTAAAGCGGATGTCGGGAGTTTTCCCGGACACTCCCGCACACATCCCAAGCTCCTTGAAAAAGCGGCAAAGATGCTAAAGGATGAAAAAGGAAAGCTGCTCATCGACTCGCTTGTCACGCACTGCGGCGATGACCTCGAACTGATCATGACGCACACCCATGGAGTGGACAATGAGAAGATCCACAAACTCGCATGGGATATCTTTATGGAATGCACGGCGATTGCAAAGAAAATGAAACTCTACGGTGCCGGACAGGACATGCTCGCCGATGCCTTTTCCGGTAATATCAAGGGGATGGGTCCTGGCGTTGCCGAGATGGAATTTGAGGAGCGGGCGTCAGATCCGGTGCTCGTCTTTATGGCAGACAAGACCGAGCCGGGCGCATGGAACTTCTTTTTGTACAAGATCTTTGCCGATCCATTCAACACTTCGGGACTGGTGATTGACCCCTCGATGCACAAGGGTTTTGTCTTCGAGGTTCACGATCTCATTGAAAAGCGCAGGATCATGTTCAAGTGCCCCGAAGAGACTTACAGCCTTCTTGCTTACATCGGGGCGCCGTCACGGTATGTGATCAAGCACGTGTTCAAACGGGATGGCGAGATTGCGGCTGCAACCAGCACCCAGCGCCTGAATATGATGGCGGGAAGGTACGTGGGGAAGGACGACCCGGTTATGATTGTCCGCGCCCAGAGTGGCTTCCCCTCTGTCGGTGAAGTGATTGAACCCTTCACCATCCCGGTGCTTGTTGCCGGTTGGATGCGGGGATCGCATCACGGACCCTTTATGCCTGTGGGGCTCTGTGACGCAAACATGACACGGTTTGATGGTCCGCCCCGTGTCATCTGCTTCGGGTTCCAGATCTCCAATGGCGAGCTGATCGGTCCTGCAGATATGTTCGATGACCCGGCATTCGATCGCGTCAGGAGCCGGTGCAACGAGTTTGCAGATTTGATCCGTGACCAGGGTCCGTTCGAACCCCACCGTCTCTCGCTTGAAGAGATGGAGTACACCACGCTCCCTGAAGTTGAAAAATCTCTGAAGAAGCGATGGGAACCCATCACAGAATAATATTTTGACAAAAAAATGAGATTGGTCTGACGTTCGATATGCAAAATGGGATCGAACCTGAAATTTATAATTTTTTTCGCCCGGGTGTGAGACCAAAAGGTTTCACGGGTATTTTTTTACAGGTGCCTTTGCTTTTGTTTTCCCCGGAAAGAAACCATCATGTACCCGATGAGCAAGCTTTAATTATCTTACGCCCCAAATTAGGGCAGATGGTTAATGGAATTGTTTTGCCGATAAAAAAAGTGTTTGCACTTGTCGATTCAAAAATATCGGTAGAGATTAAAGACGAAAGGCGGAAGCTGCAGGGGCGGCTTGTCGCTGTGGATGAATATTTAAATATCCACATGGACGAAACTATCGAATTTATCAATAACGAGCGCGGGCGAAGCCTGGGCACAGTCGTGATCAGGGGCAATAATATTCTTACCATTGCACCGATCATCTGATGCCATTTTCGGAGTAGGTTATGTCTGACCCTTTGGATGAAGGATTAAAACTGATTCGGTCAAAACCCGAAGGCATACTCCAGAGCGAACTCTGGAAGGAACTGGGTATTGACAGCCGTAAATGTTCACGGATTGTTAAAAGTCTTGAGGAGGGTGGGCTCATCGATAGGGTTGAGTTTAAAAAAGCGGGGATAAAGACGTATCTTTTGCGTCCGAAACGGATGCCGGTCAACCCCCATAATCTTCTTGCCGGAGAGGAGCTGATCCCGTGCATTGCGTGTGATCTCGAATGCATTGTCGAACAGTGCCACCCGCTGATGGACTGGATGTACCAGCTCGCGATTGTCGAGCACACCGACGAATAATTTTTCATCTCTTTTTAAAATATTCCCGTACCGTGAATACATATTCCGGTTAACGATGGACTCGTACTCATGTCACAGTTCAAGATTCCGCGTATTCTCCAGTGCCTGATATTTTTAATCCCGCTCAATATCTACATCATCGGCGACTGGCCCGATCATTCTTGTTATTTGGGGGTGGATGTACCGCGAGGATTTTTAGCATGAAAGTCGGCAAGCCGACTTTCATCACGGCTTGCCTGAACCGGTATGGTTCATCAGGTTTTTCCCGAACCGGATGAAGAGGAACCGGAATCTGCTGCTGACAGGGTAACAGAATAAGATCACGGGAACTTCCACGGGATACCCGGAATTATGTGAAAACAGGCAGGATTTTCGCATTCCACAATCAACAAAATAAAATTACTGCCCGGGGCTGGTTCTGATTAAATTCCGGTTGTTTTTAGCGTATCATCCGTCGTTTCCCCCACGCGCAACAACTATTTATTGCCACAATATCCACCTGATATAAGTGTAGCACAGGCGCATGCCTCAAGGGATGCACGATGATCTCTGTTTTGTTCGTGGACGATACTACTGATTTTCTGGCACAGGTCCGGTCCTCTCTCGAAAAGACCGGTGAGCTGCGTATTGATGTTGCCCAGTCCACAAAACTTGCAGTCGAAAAACTCAAGAGCCGGACATATGACCTGATCGTCTCGTACGAGCAGATCCCTGAAGTAAACGGGATCGAGTTTGTTTCCGATATGAACGGGATTGGATTTTTAAAATATCTCAGGTCCCAGGGTAACACCACCCCGGTTATCCTGTTCGGGAAAAGGGGCGTAAACAAGATAGTCATTGAAGAAGTGAACAACGGGATCGAGATCATCCATCCCCGGGGCGGGGATATCCGCCCGCAGATAGCAGAGATGGTTACCCTTTTCAAACAGACTATGTTAAAACGGAAATCGGAGAGGGAGACGAAGGTGCAGAACGAACAGCTGACAGCGATACTTTCTGCAACACCACTCGGGATCTTCCAGATGCGCAATAATGTCATCGAATGGATCAACCGCCCGCTTGCTGCAATGCTCGGATATCCAGAGGTGCAGCTGGTCGGAAAACCGGTACGTATCCTGTTTAAGTCTGAAGAAGAGTATGAGCAGGTCTGCCGGGATCTCCAGATCCACCGGGATATACATGAGACGGGTCACGCTGAATGCGATCTCGCCCGGAACGGGGGCGGGGTTCTTGCAACCATCCTGCAGTCACAACTCCTCGATCCCTTCGACGCAAAAAAAGGCGGTACCATTGTTGTCACGGATATCACCGAGAACCGGAAGATAAAAGATGCATTAAAGGAGAGCGAGGCAAAGTACCGCGAGATGATGCAGAATGCACAGAGCATCATCATCCGCATGGATATGCAGGGTACGATCACGTTCTTCAACACCTATGCACTGACTTTTTTTGATTACACTGCTGAAGAAGTCATCGGGAAAAATGTGGTCGGGACCATTGTCCCGCAGAAAAACCGTGGCGGTCATGACCTCTCCATGATGGTCAACGACCTTGGATTCAATGCGGACGGGTATGCGATTAACGTCAGTGAAAATGTCCGCCGCAACGGTGATCGGGTCTGGATTGCATGGATCAATAAGGCAGTCCGTAATGAAGAAGGGCACATTGTCGAGATCCTCTGCATAGGTAACGATATCACGGATCGCAGGCAGACCGGGCAGGTACGGATCAGCACCGATACCTGGAAAGACCAGGTGGTCGCTGAAACGGATGTCCGCGAGGAAGTTTTTGATGCGGTCTTCCATGTCTGCACCGAGATCTCGATCGAAGGCAGGGAAGGAAAATCCGTCGGTACGACATTTCTTATCGGCGATTCAAAAGATGTTCTGGCGAAATCACGGCAGATCATGCTGAATGCATTTGAAGGGCACAAGGCTGAGTCCCGGATGGTGACGAATCCCGACCTTAAGGAGAATATCAAGGAGTTCGCCCAGCTGGATGGGGCGTTTGTTATCACGGGCGATGGTTTTATCGAGGCGGTGGGGCGGTACATCACGGTCGATACAAGCGGCGTGACCCTGCCAAAAGGGATGGGCACCCGGCACAACTCCGTTGCTGCGATAACAAAAGTGACTCATGCAGTGGGGATTGTGGTATCGCAGAGCGGTGGCGGGATCACGATCTTTAAGAACGGGCAGATCTTAAAGAAGATCACGCTCTGATTGCCGGTGAATCTTTCTTATGAAAATGCCTCGCGGTATTTTCATGACGTATGTTTGTGACGTAGTCGGCTCATCGGCGGTTTATATGAAAATGACTTGCACCGTTTTCATGCCCGGATGTCAGAACTGTCGCTTCGCATCGGTATCGACATGAAAATCGGCAAGCCGGATTTTATCTTTGATTTCCTGAACTGGCAGGGTTCATCAGGGTATTTTCCGGGTCGTTTGCCGTGTATTATGGTCAAGATTGCCTTGATGCCTGCAATTCCACATGCATACAAAACAAAAGTGGTGCCGTGAGCATGGTCACAGGAATGCCTGACTTCTCAAGGACTATCCCTTACTTCCTTCGCATACCCGAAACAGTTCATTCTTGGTACATCGATGCATAATTAGGGGAAAAGAGATACACTATACAGAGTGTCCTATGATAAATTCGGCACGCATAAATCTGAAGGTGTGACGGATGCTTGATATCAGGTTTGTAAGAGCCAATCCGGAAGCGGTCAGATCAGATCTGCAGAAGCGCAATGATCCGGGAAAACTGGCATGGGTAGATGATATTTTAGCAAAAGATGCCCGTTCCCGCGAACTTAAGGTCCAGACTGACGAGCTGCGACGGCGCCGCAATGTCATCTCCCGTGAGATCAATGCAGCAAGAAAAGCCGGACAGGATACCGCCGCACTCCTCGCTGAAGCGGCAAGCCTCCCCCAGAAGATCAAGGATAATGATGCAGAACAGGACGAGATTGCAAGTGCTGTTCATGCCTGCCTCATGCGGCTTCCCAATATTCTTGATGACAGTGTCCCGCAGGGAAAGGATGATTCGGAAAATGTTGAACTTAAACGCGTCGGCACTCCCCGAACTTTTGACTTCGAATTGAAAAATCACGGGCAGCTTGCGGCTGAACAGGGCTGGGCGGATTTTGAGCGGGCAACAAAAATCTCCGGTTCGGGATTCTATTTCTTAAAAGGCAGTCTTGTGCTGCTGGACCTTGCACTGCAGCGCTTTGCCATTGACCTCCTTACAAAAAAAGGATTTACGCCGGTAATCCCGCCTTTCATGATCAACCGTTCATCGTATGAGGGTGTCACAGACCTTGACGATTTCGAGAAGGTCATGTACAAAATTGACGGTAATGATGCGTACCTGATTGCAACAAGTGAACACCCAATCGGGGCGATGTACCAAAACGAAATTTTTGAAGAGAAAGACCTCCCTCTCCTGCTCGCGGGAATTTCACCATGTTTTCGCAGGGAGATCGGATCACACGGTCTGGATACCAAGGGGTTGTTCCGCGTCCACCAGTTCTCAAAAGTCGAACAGTTTGTCTTCTGCCGTCCCGAGGATTCCTGGCAGATCCACGACGAACTCCTTGCAAATGCCGAAGAGGTGTTTAGTGCACTCGGTCTTCCCTATCGTGTCGTTAATATCTGCACGGGCGATATCGGGACGGTCGCCGCGAAAAAATATGACATTGAAGTATGGATGCCGCGCGAGAATGCATACAAGGAAGTGGTCTCGTGCTCGAACTGCACCGCGTACCAGGCAGCGCGTCTCAATATTAAAGTGCGGGACAAGGAAAACTTTGAGCTAAAACGGTATGTCCACACGCTCAATTCAACCGCAATTGCGACGTCCCGGGCAATGCGTGCGATCCTTGAGAACTGCCAGGAGAAAGACGGGACGGTTATCATCCCACCGTTACTCCGCCAGTATATGAACGACCGGGAGTGCCTCTGATTTACATATGAAAACGGCTTTCGCCGTTTTCATGCCCATATCTTTGCACTTTCTGCAGCTCATCGGGGGTTATCATGAAAGTCGGCAAGCCGACTTTCATCGTGGCTTTCCTGAACCAACATAATTTATCGGGTTTTTTTTTGTGCGGACCGGAACAATAATCAACGCATACTTTTTTGCCAGAGATGAGCAAAAGATATACAATAGAAGGTTATTGAATGGGCGATCCCGATTTGTACAGTGATGAGACCATACGGCTGACGGCTGAGAATATTATTGTAAAATCAGCTCCGTTCGAGGCGATACTAACCAATAAACGCATCATCCTTGTTGACAGCAGGAAAAAACACATCCCGCAACAGACGATCCTGCTTGCGACATTGCGACATGTTGAGATGGGGGAGAATGCCATACGGGATCCCGTCATCACACTCTCTGTCATTACCAATACCGGTTCCACGCGCCAGATGATCCTTACATTCTCTAAAAAGGCGGGCGGAGAACGAAAACGCGAATGCGACGAATGGGGAAAAATTTTAAAAGAGCATTCCGCTTCATCGTCCCAGACGGTCACCCATATGGTCGCTCCCGCACCGGATCATGAGAAAGAACCCGAAGTGACCACGCCCCCACAGATCCGGATGACAAGCAGCTCTGCGGTGAAAAAGAAGATCGAGATCGCCCGCCCGATAAAAAAAATCATTGAAACCGGTCCGGTACCGACCATCCCCATAGAAACTTCGTCACTGCCGGAAGGATCGTTCTGTTTCCGGTGTGGCAGCCGTGTCCCGGTGGGATCGGCGTTCTGCAACCGGTGTGGATCGAAAGTCCTCCTTCCGGGAGAACAGGGTGCAGTACCGGAACCGGTTGCCGCGGTAGTTCCGGCACCGGTTGTTCAAACGGTACCTGCCCCGCCGGTTGTTCCGGTAATTCCCCCACTTGCAGATTCAACTCCCCCACTTGCAGATTCAACTCCCCCACTTGCAGATTCAACTCCCCCACTTGCAGATTCAACTCCGCCACTTGCAGGTTCAACTCCGCCACTTGCAGATTCAACTTTACCAGATATCTCTTCAACTTCTCCGGTCACGCCAGTATTACCTGCGCGGGCTGTGCGTCCCATCGAACAGATAATCCATTCTATTGAACCATTGATCGAGGACTCAGTACCCCGTACTGAACCTGCACCCCTTATTGTCCGGGAGCATCCCATTTACCCAGCCACTCCGGTAGTTGCGGAAATGCCTGCAGCTGTAACGGAACCTCCGGTGGATGCACCGCCCCCTTCAGCTCCCGCAGGAGAGGGTGCGCCGGCACCGTCAGTTCCCGTCATACCCGCAGGGGAGACTCCTCCGGCAGAGCCACCTGTACACCCCCCGGCTCCGGCATCCGGCCCGGCATCAAAAAAACGCATGGGTATTACGATTGCTGCAATTATTATTGCAATCCTCGTGATTGCTGGCGGAGCGTTTATCGTGTTAAAACCGATGCTGGGCACGGGCAGTAATACGGGCGGATCAATAGCCGTGACCCCCATCGTGACTCCCACAGTTACCCCTCCCATTACTCCCGCCGTTACGCCATCTGCAGGTACAATCACGACTGCAGCCACGATCCCGCCTACACCATCCCCCACGCCAACTACTGAAGTGACCACACCCATACCGGTGCAGGTTGCAATTCCCCAGACCGGCGTGTGGATCAGGATAACGTATCCCGGAACGTATACCGGAACATACGGTCTGCCAGGACAACAGGCTCAGGTGACAGACACTGGCGATCACTTCTACCAGATTGCCACTGTCGAGGGCCCGGTTGCTGCATCTATAAAAAAGCAGGATGGATCTGCAAACAATCTTGAGGTCGCTGTCTACAAAGATGGGAATCTGATAAAGAAGGAATCAACGATCCGCCCAATGGGTACGATTGAATTCCACGCGGTCTTTAAGACACCAACACCCACCCCGGTTCCAACAACAATTACGCCAATAATCATGACAACCGTCAATCCTGTAATCAATTCTACTGGCAATGCTACCGTCAAGGGCACATAGAAAAAGAGAAGGGTGTGAAACACCACTTTTTTTGGCTTTTCTCCAAGTTCAGGAATTTTCATCATATAAAAAAAGATCGGTCCCAACCAAGCCAGAAATAACGCATACCGCCTCGAAGTCAAAGCGAGAGAGTAGATATCTGGACGCTTATTTTATCTCTCATACAGTCACTTGAACCCCTCCGGGGGGCAATGAAACTATCGTATAAGGGGAGTTGCGGCTTTTGATGTTGATGTAAACCTCTTGATCGTGTCTCTTCGTAGAAGGGCTTGCAGTGTGCCCTTCCACGAACGAGACCTTATCGCAAGATCGCAAGCGTGCACCAGGTTTACCGTGATCCATGATCTTTCACAAATAAAAAAATGTTAGATTTGGGAATGGAGATCTTAGCCGATTTCTTTACACAACCAATTTTTTATCTGTCATTGTCGTCTTTACAAAGACCAGTAAATGCATACTGACTCTCCACTTACACAAAATATTTTACCTTATTCCAAATCAAGTTTACTTGTTCACTTAACAAGCCAGATTTAGTCCAGAATTGTAAAACCGAGCATTTATCAGGTCTTTACTGCAACCGGTTATGTATGAGTATTATCACTGATGCCCGGCGCGGCATCGTCACAGATGAAATGAAACAGGTCGCCGCACAGGAAGGAGTTACCGAAGATTTTGTCCGGCGCAGCGTTGCAGAAGGGCATATTGTCATCCCGGTGTCGCCCTACCGGAAGGTCAAGATCTGCGGTATTGGTGAAGGGCTCCGCACAAAAGTGAATGCATCCATCGGGACTTCAACAGACATTGTCGATATTCCCATGGAACTCGAAAAAGCCCGGCAGGCTGAACGCGCCGGGGCAGATACCTTAATGGAACTCTCTACCGGGGGAGACTTTGTCGAGATCCGAAAACAGGTGATCGCAAATACAACCCTTTCTGTCGGATGCGTGCCCCTGTACCAGGCATTCATCGAAGCAGCAATAAAAGATGGTGCGGTCGTGAACATGAAGGAAGATGACCTGTTCCGGATCACCGCAGAGCAGGCAAAACTCGGCACCAACTTCATGGCAATCCACACCGGTATCAACTGGGAGACGGTCAAGCGTCTCCGTAACCAGGGACGGCATGCCGGGCTCGTCTCACGGGGCGGCGCGTTTATGACCGCGTGGATGCTCCACAATGAAAAAGAGAATCCCCTCTACTCGGAATTCGATTACCTGCTCGAGATCATGAAAGAGCATGAGGTCACGCTGTCGATGGGCAACGGCATGCGGGCTGGTGCGATTCACGATGCCACTGACCGTGCTGCCATACAGGAACTCCTCATCAACGCGGAACTGGCAGACAAGGCGCATGAGCAGGGTGTGCAGGTGATTGTTGAGGGTCCGGGGCATGTACCGGTCGATGAGATCGCCGCAAATGTCACCCTGATGAAGCGCGTTACCAACAACAAACCGTTCTATATGCTCGGACCGATCGTCACCGATATCGCACCGGGCTATGACGACCGGGTCGCAGCAATTGGTGCCGCTATCTCCTCCTCTCTCGGAGCGGACTTTATCTGCTACGTGACTCCCGCTGAGCACCTCGCCCTCCCGACACCGGAGGAAGTCTATGAAGGGGTGATCAGTTCACGGATTGCCGCCCATGTCGGGGATATGGTCAAGTTGAAAAAGACCCGGCAGGCAGACCTCGAGATGGGACACGCCCGGCGCGACCTTGACTGGGAGCGCCAGTTTGCAGTTGCCATGAACCCGGCACGGGCACGCCAGATCCGCAGCGAGAGGATGCCAGCCGATGCAGATGGATGTACCATGTGCGGCGATTACTGCGCCATAAAGATTGTGAACCGGTATTTCAAATTCTAAATCTCACCCTCTTTTTTATTGACAATGGCTTTGCCGTTTTCCTGCACCCGTATGTTTGTGGTGCGTAAGTACGAAAGCGCTGCATAAGGGTAATTATCGGAGCGGCGAGAGAAGAGGGCGCAACTCAGGATGAGATCCCCAAACACACTCCTTTTTACTGGCAGCATCGGTAATCCCCGGGTCCTGATACTGGCATTCTATCAGTTATGTGCAGCATATCCCAAAAAAAGAATGACGGCAGTCATCCATCCAATCACAACTCAATACAATCAAATAACCTTGTTACCAAAATACTCCTGCCCGGTGATTTTATCAAACTGAACTTCGGGGGTTTCGTCCCGCTCTCAACCGTTGACTGGCGGGGCAGATCGGTCTGCACCATTTTTTTCCGGGGGTGCCCGGTCCGCTGCACGTACTGCCAGAACTCTGCGATCCTTTCCGGTGAAGACCTGCGCGAGATCGATGAGATTGTCGAAATGATCAGAAGTTCACGTCTTCTTGTCAGCGGAGTTATCTTTTCCGGGGGAGAGCCGACAATGCAGAAGGAGGCACTCATGCATCTTGCGCGGGCGGCAAAAGGGATGTGCCTTGCCACTGGCGTCCAGACAAACGGAGTCTATCCCGATACGCTCGCCGCGCTCATAGACGAACGGCTAATCGACCGCGTGGCACTGGACATCAAGGCACGCTGGGCGCGGTATAATAACCTCCTCGGGGGAAATTATGTAAAGAATGTGCAGCGGTCGCTGGACCTCTGCAAACAGGCGCATAGCACGGGAACTCTTCTGGAATTCCAGGTGGTCATCACCCTCTTTCGCGGGTACGATGATGAAGTGCCCATCATCGCTTCAGAAGCAGGCAACGTGGATATTGTGCTCCAGCAGGGTGTGACGCAGAATGTCCCCCCGCTGTCAGAAAACGAGATGAAAAACATGGCAGACTGCCTGTGCCGCAGCGTAATAATCCGTACTCGTGAAGGGGGTGAAATTGTCTATGAAAGTGATCGGAGTCGTCGGGCTGCCCGCAAGCGGTAAAGGTGAGTTTTCAAAGATCGCGGTGGCGATGGGCATTCCCGTGGTCGTGATGGGTGACGTTATCCGCAATACCGTAAAAAAAGCCGGGCTTGCACCTACCGATGCAAACCTCGGTGCGATGGCAAACCAGCTCCGGGAAGAACGGGGGATGGACGCCATCGCGCAACTCTGTATCACCGCAATAAAAGAACAGCATGCCCCGCTCGTTCTTGTCGACGGTATCCGTGGCGACTCAGAGGTGCAGGTATTCCGGCAGCATTTTCCGGAATTTGTTCTCATCGGTATAGACTCATCGTTTGCGACACGGTTGCAACGCCTCGGGACCCGGGGGCGTAGTGACGATGTCGGATCAGCCGACGCCCTCCGCTTGCGCGACGAACGCGAACGCAGCTGGGGGCTTTGTGAAGCACTGAGACTTGCCGACATCCACATTACCAATGATGGTCAAATTGAAGATTATACAAAAAAAGTACAGGCACTGCTAAAAAAAGAGGGGAGCCCGGAATGAGCCTGCTCCCGTATTTTTCCTCATCGGCAAAGGTCTGGGACGACATCCAGTGGGTGTACGGAATTGAAGACGCAGGCTATACCGGCTGGGAGATCGTTGCCGACGGCAATTACCGGCTCGATGATCCTCTCCGGTACAAACAGATAGAAGAAGTCATTGCGAGCACGCACCTTGGCGTGTCGGTTCACGCACCGTATGGAGATCTCAACCTTGCCACCATCAATGATCCCATCTGGCACGAATCCGTCCGCCAGATCTGTTCCTGTATTAAAAAAGCATCAACTATTACCGATCGCGTCACCATCCATCCGGGCTACCTTTCTCCTGTCGGAAAACTGATGCCCAAGAAAGCCTGGGACCTGCAAAAAGAGGCACTGCACCAGATTGGCAGGTTTGCCGTGGAACATTCGGTTCTTGCGTGCCTTGAGAACATGATTGGGGTTAAAGAGTTCCTCTGCCGGGATCCCGGGGAACTTATTGGCATGGTTGACGATATTGAAGGCATCGGCATGACCTTTGATTTCGGGCATGCAAATACGGTTGGCAAAGTAAATGATTTTCTTTCTCACGTTTCAAAAGCTCATCACATCCATATCCATGACAACCATGGGGTTGCCGATGAGCACCTTGCCCTCGGTGACGGGACGATCAACTGGCAGGCGGCAGGCAAAGCGATTGCCGCACGGTACAGCGGAGTGGTTGTTATAGAAGGACGCTCAATTCCCGAAGCAATACAGAGCCTTGAGATTTTCAGGAAGTGTTTCGTATGAGCGGTGAAACGCTCCAGGTCTATTTCCTCGGAACTGCGGGAGCGCTTCCTACACCGGTGCGCAACCCGCCCTGCATCATGATACGGCGAGGCACCGACACACTGCTCTTTGACTGCGGTGAAGGCGCGCAGCAGCAGATGATGCGGGCGCGATGCGGTTTTACCGTGGACGCAATCTTTGTCACTCACTGGCATGCAGATCATTTTCTTGGGATATTCGGGCTTGTCCAGACCATGTCGTTTAACGGTCGCACTGAATCGCTCACGATATACGGACCTACATGGGTTCACGAATTCATCGATACCCTGCGGCAGATAAGTAAAGGCAACCTGAAGTTTGAGATCGAATCTGTTGAACTTTCCCAGGGTTCGTGGGTCCGGTTTAACGGGTACACCGTCACTGCATTTGCGGCAAACCACGGGATGCCTGCGTTGGGGTATGTTCTTGAAGAAGATCCCCGACCGGGACGGTTCGACCGGGAACACGCGGTCGCGCTTGGCATTCCCCCGGGACCGCTCTTTGGCAGGCTTCAGCGCGGTGAGACCATAATAATTGAAAATGCCGGCATAAAACAGGAGATAAAACCCGCTGATGTGCTGGGAGCACCCCGTAAGGGAAGAAAAATTGTTTATACCGGTGACACGCGACCAATTATCGCACCGCTCATCGAATACGGGCAGGATTCGGACCTGCTCATCCATGATGCAACGTATGATGAGAATGAGGTGCATCGCGCCTCGGAATTTTATCATGCAACTGCCGGTCAGGCAGGCGAAGCAGCAGCTGCCGCGAATGCCAATGTGCTTGCGTTAATCCACATCAGCTCCCGGTACATAGACACGGATAACCACGTAAAGGATGCAAAAGAAAAATTTTCCGGTACTGTCATTGCCCCGAAAGATCGTGAAATGCTGGAAATTGCCTACCGGGATTAAAGAAAAATTCCGGCAGGACCCGGGGCACCTTTTCAAACCGGGCATGCAATTCAAGGCTTAGCGCTCAATTTTCAGAGAGGAATTCGCACGATCAGGTTTTTTATTTTTCCGTCGGTCCATGCTCCCGATACACACGGGTCTTTCCACCAGGTTATAGATTCACATACCTACGTGATGCTCCATCGATAAGCGGGCAATGCAATTAAGCATGCACACGTCCAACCATGATCAAAGCAGCATGGGCTCGTTTTGCAGCGTTGTATACAACCCAAGGACAACGATGCAGGCAATATATACGCTTCGCTGTGTGTGGAGAGAGAGAATGATTGAGGATAACGACATACTCGTCTATCGGCTGGCTGCAGGTTGCGACCTTTCCGATGTCGAAGAGGGAAAAATATACACTGCCAGGGTGCAGGGGTTTGCAACATTCGGCATGTTCGTCCAGTTGAATGACCGGATTAAAGGGCTCGTGCACAAGAGCAACATAAAATCTGAACACAAGGAAAAGGACAATGTTCTCGTCAGAGTCCGCCAGATCCGCCCGAACGGGAACATCGATCTGGACGAACTGGTGATCGCGGTCTACCAGGTTCAGTCAGTGGAAAGAACGTCAAATACGGTCCGTATTTCCGACTTGTCCGCAAAAGTGGGAAAGTCCGTTGCTATTGAAGGCGCGGTCTCACAGATCAAACAGACAAGCGGTCCCACCATCTTCACCATTGTCGATGAATCGGGTACCCAGAACGTCGCTGCATTCGTTGAAGCCGGTGTGCGGGCATTTCCTGAGGTTGAACTCGAAGCCATTGTCCGGGTAATCGGCGAAGTGATGATGCGGAACAACCAGCTCCAGATCGAGGCAGATGTGATCACTGCCCTCAGCGGGGATGAAGAAACAACCGTACGGGTACGGATAGAAAAAGCGCTGGATGCACGCTCTGAACCGGAAAATATTCTCCCGCTTGTTAAAAGTGACGTTCTGGAACGCCTTCGCCCGGAAATGCAAAAAGTGGCAAAGATCATCAGAAAAGCTGTATTCACCGCCCAACCCATCATTCTCCGCCACCATGCAGATGCAGACGGTATCTGTTCGGCAGTTGCCATTGAGCAGGCGGTCGTTTCGCTCATAAAGGAGAGCGGCGGGGATTACGATGCGGATTATTTCCTTTTTAAACGCGCCCCGTCAAAAGCACCGTTCTATGAGATTGAGGATATTACCCGTGATCTTGATTTTTCGTTAAAGGACCATGCCCGGTACGGGCAGAAGATGCCTCTTGTCCTCCTCACCGATAATGGTTCGACCGAAGAGGACGAAGCTTCCTACAAGATTGCGAGCGTGTACGATCTTCCGTTCATCGTTATCGACCACCACCACCCGGACGCAACCATCGACAAATACCTGGTCGCTCACGTCAACCCCTATCATGTGGGGGGAGATTTCGGTATCACTGCCGGCATGCTCGGGACTGAAGTCGCACGGTTGATCAACCCGAAAGTGGAGAAACTTATCCGCCACCTGCCGGCAATTGCCGCTGTTGGCGACCGCAGCGAAGCGCCGGAACGTGCCCTGTACCTTGCACTTATTCGTGACGAATATTCTGAACAGGCATGCAAGGATATCGCCCTTGCCCTTGATTACGAACAGTTCTGGCTCCGGTTCAATGACGGGCGGGAGATCATAAAAGATATCTTAAACCTGCTTGGGAATACCGAACGACACAAAAAGCTGGTGAACCTCCTTGTCGAAGGGGCAAATACCATGATAGAGGACCAGATGAACGCCTCCATGCCGCACGTAGTCCCCCGGGTGCTGCCCAACGAGGCACGCCTCTTCCTTTTGGACGTTGAGATTCATGCCCACAAGTTCACCTTCCCTCCGCCCGGGAAAACATCAGGTGAGGTGCATGACCGGCTCTGCAAACAAAATGTGGGAGAACCGGTCGTCACGATCGGTTTTGGTCCGGATTTTGCCGTGCTGCGTTCACGAGGGGTTCTCATGAATATCCCGCGGATGGTCAGGGAACTGCACAACGAGATACCCGGGGGTGGCATTTCCGGCGGCGGACACCTTGTTGTTGGCAGCATCAAGTTTGTTGAAGGGATGCGGACGGTTGTGCTCGAAGCATTAATTAAAAAAATTGGTGATGCGCAAATCCAGAAATTGTGACGGCAATAAAATTTTTTTATAATGGTACCTGGGGCAGGCAACAGATAATCAGCGCGGTTTGATAAAATCAGAGCGCGCAACAAGCCCAACATATATTTTCTGGTCAAATCTGTGGAGCTGTGGAAAAAATAATCAATTTCCAGACAGATTGATTAGATATATATATATACCAGCTACCATAAATGAATTTTAAATGCTGAGGCGTAAGATGTCAACAACAAAAAAGATCAGGGAAAAGTACAACGAGACCCAGCACAAAATTGTTCATTATCTCCAATCAGGAATGACCGCGGGCAAACAGTACTTCAAATCAAAATATATCGCAAAAGATCTGGGGTTATCTCCTAAAGAAGTGGGAACGAACATGGCAATCCTTGCGGATATCTGCAAGGATCTTAACATCATCCGGTGGAGCTATTCGAACAGCACGACGTGGATGGTCACGCCGCGTACCATATAACTTTTTATTTTCCCCACCTTCTTTTATTATGGCGAAACTTCTTGAGTTCGAATCAGAGATCGAGTTTATTGCTGACATCAATGACTACAAGGACTGCCTGATGTCGCAGGACCCGACGCAGGAGAATCCAAACGCACTCTGGTTCAACATCGACATCCCCAAGGGGCACTCCTTAAAAGCCGGTGACCGTGTGCGGGTGACTGTTGAGAAGATCTAAACCCAACCCATTTTTTGTGATGCAGATATACTTGTTTTTTAGGGCTCCAACAATCTGCGAATAACCCCAGTCAAAACAAGGGTGATTTGATGGAGTATCCCCCTTTATTGCTGGGAATAATCGTTCTGTCTGTGGCTGTGGCGTGTACCTGTATTAGACGGTGAGCGCGTCCGACATAGGTATAAATGCGTACAGTTTTACATCTGATTAATGCCTGTTCGACCGCTTATTTTTGCATCATCGTCAACGTGTATGGGTAAGATGATCGATTGATTCAGCTCACGTGCAGTCACTTGAACCGCCATGCCCGGGCGCGACATGACAAGGTATTGCGCCGACCCCCATCTGGGGATGGGAATCCTCACAGTGCAGGAATATCGGGGCAGCAGCAACCCCAAAAAGATTATTTAACAGGAACCAGATTTACCCACGCAAAACACCGGTGCCCCATTTTTTTAATACGGTTTTGTTCCTGCGCTATGCCGGCAGCGTCCCACGTTCTTCTGTCACCTTTTCGCACGACTAAACCCTGCCAGCCCAAAGTAACAAGAGATATTGTGGTGAGATAATGCCAGAACTGTTACCGAACCTGATTCCTGCCGCCCGCGGTTTTGAACCGGCGGACGTCCTATACCGGAATGCAAAAATTTTCAATGCCTTTGCCTGCGACTGGGAACACTCCGATCTTGCCGTAAAGGATGGGATCATTGTTGGTATCGGGACATCTTACAAGGGAAAGGTGGAACGGGATCTTCGCGGTGCGTATGTCATTCCCGGTCTGATCGATGCCCATGTGCATATTGAGAGTTCTCTTCTTACACCCCGCGAATATGCACGACTGGTCGCTTCGTGCGGCACGACCACAGTTATCGCAGATCCGCACGAAATTGCAAACGTGTCGGGTGCAGCCGGGATCGAATTCATGCTTGCCAGCCGACAGGATATTCCCCTGGATATCCTGTATATGCTCCCTTCCTGCGTGCCGGCAACACCGGTTGACGTGGGGGGTGCTACGCTCGATGCAGATGCCCTTAGACCGTTTGTCGGGCGTGCCGGCATTCTCGGTCTGGGAGAGATGATGAATGTCCCGGGAGTGCTTGCCAGGGAAGCGGGCATTATAAAGAAACTGCAACTCTTAAAAATCCGCGACGGGCATGCGCCGCTCCTTTCCAAAATGGACCTGAATGCATATGTGCTCGCTGGCTTGCAAAGCGATCATGAATGCACAGCCCGGGCAGAAGCAGAAGAAAAACTCCGGCGCGGGATGTATATCTTCATCCGTGAGGGCTCAACCGAACGCAACATTGAGGCATTAATCCCCCTCGTCACCCCGGCTAATGTTTCCCGGTGTTGTTTTGCGACAGATGACTGCCACGCCGACCTGCTTATGCATGAAGGGCATATCGACCGTTGCATCAAAAAGGCAATCGCGTGCGGTCTTGCGCCGGAACTCGCTATCCGGATGGCAACACTCTCGGCGGCAGAACGGTTCGGGCTTTCTGACCGTGGAGCGCTTGCCCCGGGACGGCGTGCTGACTTCTGCATTGTCGATAACCTGAAGGACTTTGTTGTGAAGGAGACCGTCTTTTGCGGGACACGCATGCAAAACTTACAAGGACCGTCCCCGGTTGGCGCACTTCCCCGGTCATTCCGGTGTACCACGCCATCCCCGGATCAGATCCGGATCAGTGGCGATGGATGGGCGAGAGTGATTGGACTTGTGCCCCACCAGATCATTACTGAATCGCTCCGGGTTGAGATCGCCGCAGCAAAGATCCCCGACATCGAACGCGACATCTTAAAAATTGTGGTCTGCAACCGGTACCGTGACAAAAGTGTGGGTGTGGGGCTTGTCCACGGTTTCGGGTTTAAGCAGGGCGCAATCGCATCCAGCGTGGCGCACGATGCCCATAACATTGTCGCAGCCGGTACAAGCGATGCGGAGATCATCTCCGCGATTGCTGCGGTGATCCACTCGCAGGGTGCGATGGTGGCAGTACGGAATGGAGTGGAGACCATCCTCCCGCTGGACTGCGCCGGGTTGATGTCCACGCTGCCCTACCCGGAGGTTGTCTCCCGTCTAACACACCTGCATGACGCCACAAGTCTGATGGGAGGTATTCCGGACCCGTTCATGTACCTCTCTTTTTTAGCCCTTACGGTGATTCCTGCGCTGCGGATTACCGATCGGGGCGTATTTGACGGAGTGGAATTCCGGGACGTGCCGGTGTTTGAGGATTGATTGCCCGATCGACTGAACAGGGTACGGTAATTTTAAAAAAACCGGATAAGTGTCATTATTATCAACCGGTTATAGCAACACAACAACCGTGCGGCATTGAAACGAAAAAACCTGATACCAAAAGACAAGAACTAAAAAAAGGTGTTCAGGTTATATCCTGAACGATTGTATCGTTGTGGAATTAAACTACACGAATTACTCCACTTTGTTCGGGCTGGAAGACTGTCGTGTAATCGTATGCGCCTGTTTTGTTAAATGTCACTGCGAGGGTCTTTCCGTATGGGATCGACGCAGAGGTCGCACCGCCAAACCATGCCCCATCCTGAACATCGGTTGCCATTACGGAATGGGGCTTAAGCGAATCCTCGTTCTTCCAGATGACTGTTGAACCAACGGGCACGGTTAAGTATGTACCAGGGAGAATTTGCATACTCTGCGTGAACGTGATCGTGTAAGTGGGTCTGGGTGTCGGGGTTGCGGTGGGTGTGGGAACCGGGGTTGTCTTGTTCTCAACGATAATAATAATTTCCTTGGTCGGCGTCGGGACAGGTGTTGGGGGAACAGTGACGACGGTCGGCACCGGGGTCGGCACCGGGGTAGCTACAGGAGCTGCCGGCTGGGATGTGCATCCCGCAAGCAGGATCCCGATGAACAGGACTGCAAGTACAACAAGAAGTTTCTTCATGCATGATTTTTTGTTATCTCGGTATTTAAGTATATTCAATTATTGCCATAGTTATAGCCATAAAAGAACCGGATAGAAGTATCCATACAGAAAAAATATCGAAAAAAGAGGCGTGCTTCAGGGGGAATTAATTCAGGTAATGGCTTATTGGCTCCAGCGTCATTTTTCCGCGCTTTATCGCATCGATGGCAAGTGCCGCGGCACGCGCCGCCTGGAGTGTCGTAATATAGGGGATGGAAAAATCCACCGCGGCACGCATAATCTGGTAATGATCCTGTCGGGACTGTTTATCCTGGGGCGTGTTGATGATCAGCCGGATCTCCCCATGGCGCATCATATCAAGCACGTTCGGGGACCCTTCCTGCACCTTTCTTACCAGGTGCGCCTCAACACCCGCCTCATAGAGATAATCCACCGTGCCTTCCGTCCCATATAATGTCAGTCCAAGATCCCTGAGATGCCGCGCGATCGGGATGACCTCATTTTTCTGCTCAATATTAACGGATATGAAGATATTTCCCTTCAACGGGAGTTCGTTGTCGGCGGAGATACACGCTTTGTAAAATGCAATACCGAAGTCATAGTCTATCCCCATCACTTCTCCGGTGCTCTTCATCTCAGGACCCAGCATCGTATCGACACCGGCAAGTTTGCTGAACGGGAGCAGCACTTCCTTGACCGCAACATGACTGATCTCCCGCTCCACATAGCCAAGATCGCGCAGTTTTTTACCCACGATGATTTTTGCCGCGATTTTCGCTACAGGTATGCCGGTTGCCTTTGAAACAAAGGGTACCGTGCGGCTCGCACGCGGGTTCGCTTCAAGAACATAGACCACGTTATCCTTGACCGCGAGCTGGAGGTTCACAAGACCGATCACCCCAAGACCAAGCGCAATTTTACGGGTGTAATCGCGAACGGTATCAAGAACCGCGGGAGAAAGCGATTGCGTCGGCATGACGCACGCGGAGTCTCCGGAGTGAATGCCTGCCTGTTCAATGTGCTCCATGATGCCCCCAATTAAAACGTCCTCCCCGTCACAGACTGCATCGACATCGAGTTCTATCGCGTTCTGGAGATAGGAATCGATCAGCACAGGGTGATTCCGTGCGACGCGCACCGCCTCCTTGATGTACGTTTCGAGTTCGGTGGAATCATGCGCAATCTCCATTGCCCTTCCCCCAAGAACAAATGAGGGGCGTACAAGTACGGGATACCCGATTGCCTCAGCTTTTTCCCGTGCCTCTGCCTCAGAATATGCTGAAGCGTTCCGGGGACTGGGGATGTCAAGACGGGTTAAAAGTACGCTGAAACGGTCACGGTCCTCTGCAATATCCATTGAATCCGGACTTGTGCCGAGAATTTTTGTTGGAAGCCCGCACCTTTTGATCTCCTGTTCGATGGGCACTGCAAGGTTCACGGCATTCTGACCGCCAAACTGCACCATCACGCCATGGTAATGGTCACTTTTTAAGATGTTCATTACATCTTCGATCTGCATCGGTTCAAAAAAGAGCCGATCAGAAGTATCGAAATCCGTGGAGACCGTTTCAGGATTGTTATTCACAATATGGACTTCTACCCCTTCTTCACGCAGCGCTTTCACTGCATGCACGGTGCAGTAATCAAATTCAATTCCCTGACCGATACGGATCGGACCGGATCCCAAAATAAGCACCTTCTGGCGGTCGTTGGGTTCAATTTCAGAGACAGAATCATACGTTGAGTAGAAATACGGGGTGACGGCAGGGAATTCTGCGGCACAGGTATCCACCATCTTATAAGACGGCAAACCAACAATTTTTTCAATCTCATCCTCAGTTTTACCCGTAATTTTTGCCATTTCGGCATTAGAGAACCCCATTTTTTTCCCGGCAATTATATCCGGTACCTTGCTGGAGGCAACCAGTTGCTTCTCCATATCGACAATATTTTTTATCTTTTCCAAAAAAAACGGCGTGATCGAAGTGAGTTGCACAATCTCATCGAGAGAAAATCCCTGCCGGAATGCATCAAAGAGGCAGTGGAACCGCTCGTCAGTCGGGCGCGAGAGGATCATTCGTATCTCGCTCGGGCTCGTGTGTTCCCGGACATCGGTATCGAGCGATCTCTTTGCTTTCAGAAACGCTTCTTCGAGCGTCCTGCCGATCGCCATTACCTCTCCTGTGCTTTTCATGGATGTGGAAAGTGTCCGGTCAGCGCCTTTGAACTTATCAAACGGCCAGCGCGGGACTTTTACCACAATATAATCAATCGATGGTTCAAACGACGCCTTGGTGCAGCCGGTTACCATGTTGGTAATTTCGTCGAGATTCATGCCGATTGCAATTTTTGCCGCCACCCGCGCGATCGGGTAGCCGGTGGCTTTTGAGGCAAGAGCAGATGAACGGGAAACCCGTGGGTTGACCTCAATGACACGGTAATCCCCGTTTTGGTACGCAAACTGGATATTACACCCACCCTGAACGTCAAGAGCGCGGATGATTTTTATCGCAGCGCTGCGCAGGGTCTGGAACTCGTCATCCCGCAGGGTCAGGATCGGAGCGACGACCACACTTTCACCGGTGTGGATCCCCATCGGGTCGACATTTTCCATACCGCAGATGATGACGCAGGTATCTGCGGAATCTCTCATTACTTCAAATTCAATCTCCTTCCAGCCCAGCACACTTTCTTCGATTAAGACCTGGTGAATCCTGGAACGGGAGAGCCCCAGTTCAACAATCCTCATCAATTCATCTTTTGTCCGCGCAATCCCGCCACCGGCGCCGCCCATCGTATAGGCAGGGCGCACGACAGAGGGGAGCCCGATTTCCCGGATTGCATCTTCAATCTTGGTTAAGGAGGTGAGGATCGTGCTCTTCGGCACAGGTTCCCCGATATCATTCATGAGATCCCGGAACTTCTCCCGGTCCTCTCCTTTATAGATTGCTTCAAGGGGAGTGCCGAGAATTTCCACCCCGACTAGCGCACCCATCTCGGCGAGTTCTGCGGTGAGGTTGAGACCGGTCTGCCCCCCCATGCCGGAAAGAATGCCATCCGGCTTTTCTTTTTCAATGATCTTTGCGATGACGTCTGAACGCAGCGGTTCGATATAGATGACATCGGCAGTCTCCGGGTCTGTCATAATAGTTGCCGGATTGGAATTGACCAACACGACGCTGACACCTTCTTCACGCAGTGAACGGCATGCCTGTGTTCCCGAGAAGTCAAACTCTGCTGCCTGCCCGATCTGGATCGGTCCTGACCCGATGATCAGCACTTTTTTGATATGCTCTTTTTTTGGCATCAGCTGATCCTCCTGAAAAGTGAATCAAAGAAGGGCAGTTCCGTATCGCGCGGTCCGCCGTGCGCTTCCGGGTGGAACTGGACACACGTCAGGTTCAGATCGTCGTTCAAAAAACCTTCGACTGTGTCGTCATTCACATTCGAATATGATACGGAACAGCCCTCTGGCAGGGAGTCTCCATCAACGGCAAAACCATGGTTCTGTGTTGTGATGAATATTCGCCCGTTCATATCCCGCACCGGCTGGTTAGCCCCACGGTGCCCGAACTTGAGCTTGTACGTATCTCCACCAAGTGCAAGTGCAGAGATCTGGTTGCCCATGCAGATGCCGAAAATGGGCAGCTGCCCGAGCAGTTCCTTTACACAGCGTATTGCAGCGGTCGCACGCTTGGGGTCACCAGGACCGTTGCTGATGAAAAGGGCATCGGGTTTACATGCAAGGATTACATCTGATGTTACGTCATGGGGGAATATGCAGAGGTCTCCTTTGCGGGTGGCAAGACTTGTGATCATATTTTTCTTGATCCCGAGATCGATTATGGCGATCCGTCTTCCTTTTCCTGAAATGTGGTACGGCGCCTTGCAGGACACCGCTGGTACTGGTGTTGTGTCAGAGATATCAGGAGCCTTTCGTGCGAGAGCAACAGCAGCCTGCCCGTCTTCAGATCCCACAACGAGCGCGGCTTTCATGGTACCGTGCATCCGGGTTTTGATGGTAAGTGCACGGGTATCAACACCCTGGATGCCTAAAAGTTCGTGCTCCTCAAAATAAGTCCGTATTGACGGTTGGGCGGCGGGTTTATCGCAGATCTCTTTTGCGATGCAGCCAAGAGCACTCACGCGGGGGTTCTGGAAATTCTGTTCATCGACACCGTAGTTGCCGATTAAAGGAAACGTAAACATCAGGATCTGCCCGAAATAACTGGGGTCAGTGAGTGACTCCATGTACCCGGTCATCTGCGTGTTAAAGACAAGCTCCCCGGAACACTCGCCTTCAACACCAAATCCATCCCCGACAACAAATTCACCATCCTCAAGACCCAGAACCGCCTTCATGATTTCCATATCATATGCGCCTGATATGTTATTAACGATAATGCAGTGATCACAGGACAGAAGGAAGAGCCCGGGGTGTAGCAAAGGATATACATAAAAAGATTGACGGTCGATATTCAATTATCTCATCGATTATGGAGAGTAGACAACATGGGAACGTTTGGAAGAAAAATTGTGGATGCTGATGTTGAGGAACTGGTCAAACTCCTTAACAAAGCATATTCCGATGAATGGCTTGCATACTACCAGTACTGGATTGGTTCCAAGATTGTGCGGGGACCCAACAAGGAAGCGGTGATCGCCGAACTTACCCTTCATGCCACAGAAGAACTGGGGCATGCCACGTTACTCACTACCCGTATCATCCAGCTTGGCGGCACGCCGGTAACAAAACCACAGGAATGGTTCAAACTCACCAACTGCGGATATGATGCACCTGATGATCCATCTGTGTTCAAAGTGCTCGAACAGAACATCAAAGGGGAACAGTGTGCGATAAAATCCTACAACAGTCTTCTCAAAAAGACGAAAGACAAGGATCCAATCACCTACAATATTGTTCTTGGCATCCTCCAGATGGAAGTCGAACACGAGGAGGATCTCCAGGCGCTTCTCGAAGATATCAATGTTATAATGAAGAAGCGGTAAGCCGGTTCTTTTTATTTTTTTTGCGACAGGCGAATCACGGGAGCGTTTTTCCCGGTATCGTGGCGTAAAAAGATCCATTGCTTTATTTCGTAATTCTGCATGTGGTGCAAAAAGAACGGAGGATTTTATCCGTCACTGGAGAAAAGAATCGAATCCGGTTACGGGGGATACACCAGGTAACTCTCCGCACGTTTCCATTTTATATAGTATTCATCTCAATTTCCCTAGAGGGGAACTGGATATTTTATGGTCATTGAACACGTAAACGGGAAAAAAACGGGCACGGTGATGCTGTATGCGCTCTCCACCTGCCAATGGTGTGCGAAAACAAAAGATCTCTTAAAAGAACTGGGTATTGCATTCGATTATGTGTATGTCGATCTCGTCGAGGGAAAAGAGCAGGATGACATGATAAACGCGATCGAGCGTGTGAACCCGAAAGGTTCGTTCCCGACTTTGGTCATCAATGAAAAGCGCTGCATAGTCGGATTCCGCGAACAGGAGATACGGGAGGCATTCGGTCAATGAACCCTGTTGAAGTGAACGAGCCCGAAGTTAACCAGAACTACGATACCCTGAAGAGCGATGCGGAAGAAGGGGGTTACCGGCTGAATCCGGATATCGGATTTGTTAAAAACCTCGTGCGGGGACTCTTAAAAAACGAACTCAGGTACGGTTACCGTGCCTGCCCGTGCCGGCTCGCTTCCGGTAAAAAGGATGATGACCTTGATATCATCTGCCCCTGTGATTACCGCGATCCTGATCTCGACAATTTCGGCACCTGTTACTGTGCCCTCTATGTTACTGAACCCGTCCTTTCGGGACAGCAGAAACTTACGCCCATTCCGGAACGACGCCCATCCCGTGCAGAGCGGAAAAATAAAAAAGCAGATCAACCGGCAGCAGCACGGAGCGCCCTCACTACCCTACCCTACCCGGTCTGGAGGTGCAAGGTCTGCGGGTATCTCTGCGCCCGGGATCAGCCACCGGGGATATGCCCCGTATGCAAGGCAAAAAAGGATCGGTTCGAGCGGTTCATCTGAATAAACCGCTGCACTTTTCCAATGAAAATGCCTTCCGGTGTTACATTGATGCCAATGAAAATACACCTTTCAATCCCTTTTGGTGGCGGTGCCTGGCTTGTGGTGCAATGCTGCCGGATTGAGTGGGTCGGATCCTGTTCCTGCGTGCGTGCGGATATATGACTTTTCACTTGACAAATGATCATAGTATAGACCGGACTTTTCTGCGCTTCATACTGCTTCCTGCATCCTGTTGGTGAGTGCCCGGAATGCGGGTTGATGCTGCCGGATTGATATGATTGGGTTGAAAAAAAGTTATGTAGTTCTTGTATCGGAAATCTTAACCGTATTCGTCATATATTCTCCGAGATTTTTATAAGCATCATACGTTGTTGCATCGGATGAAGATAGTTCAAATGCATATCCGTAACGTAAAGTAACAGTCCAGTATTTGAACAGTTTTGCTTTGTTTGGAATGGTAACAGTCTGTTTTAAACAAGTATGAATGTTATCAATTAAACATTTCCTATCAATTCCGGTAATACTTTTTGGATCATATTCTGGGAATTGCCACCGGACCTGATCATATACCCAATCGTTCTGGTCGCTTATTCTCCACGCATTTACACCGATATCCCACGTTGTTATATTGTATGCCACCGTTTTACCGGGATTATATATTGTAACTTGATTCACAAGTTTATTGTTTGTCAGTCGCGTCAGTTCAAGATCGTGTTCAGATGTGGCTTCAACAGTCCATGTATTAGGGTACTTAATCGAAACAAACCTATCTGCAAACGTTAAAAACACAATATCGTCTATTATCGTGGTATCTGGGATTACTGTTGGTTTTACAGTAACATTTTTTATAATAGTTACATCAGGAGTGACGGTAGTTGAAATTATAGTTTGAATTGGCGTTTGTATTATTGTTGGAATTGTTGTGATTGTTGGTGAGGGTGTTGCGGTTGGTGCAGCAACGACATTTTGATTTCCGCTGGTGCATCCGGCAGTTATCAGAACTACCACCAGCAAAAGGACAAAAAGAAGATATTTCATATTTTCCACTTTCATTTGAATAAAGATATATTTTTGTATTTAATGATGGAGAGTGCAGGGTGATCACTTATCCAGCGGGGGATGCAGGCGGATGCCGATGCGGTGATTGAGGCGTTCGGGAAAAACGAGCAGGTGATGAAGGTAATTTGAGCTTTATTTATTGCAATTATCGGGCTTGTGATCACGAAGGTTCTGGACCCGGGCATGGCGCGACAGGTGGTGGGGGTGATGACGAGTGGGGGGCTGTGAGGGTTGGATTCGAAAGAGTGGGGATGATTGCCGGTGGGTGTGTTACCGCAATTAAGAGAAGTCCTCGATATGCGGGGGTCAATTACTGTGAATGGATATGAAACCTTACTCCCAATTCACGCAACATGCCAAATGTGTCCATATACGGAACACCGACGCCTTTGCAAGCATTCGGGATCTTAATCTCTCTTTTACCAACCGGATCATACTGCTCATGAGTAACAACAATGCAGCTCTTAGCCAAAGCAAAAGCAATCAACCAACCATCCGCACTTCTAGCGAATTCAGCTTGTGCGCCATCTGTGTAATGATTCTGACCTTGGGCCCAAACCATGACAATTGCATAAGCATCAATTACATCTTGTTGTCTCGTCGATTCAAACCACTGGTGATAATTTCTACCGACCCATATCTTGAGTTCATCGTTAACCCGATCAATTTCTACTTTGATTTTGTCAATGCTTCTGACATGTCCATTCGTAGCGTGTTTAATTAAAGCGTTCCAATAGCCTGGGGCAATATCAAAAGCGTAATACCGTTTTGCTGCCTCAATGAACACATTTGCATCAAGAAGAAAAATCTTTAGGGGGGTCATTTTGATCAGCCCAACCCAAGTGTCTTCGCATATCTCTCGAAGGTCACACCATACAAACCCGTCAATTTATATGCATCTCGATAAAGAAGACGTCCTTCTCTCGTTGCGCTGATAACCGCCATTGCGAAATGATGATCGATTCGCAAATTCTGACTGGCATAGAAATTGCCACCGCCATCTGACTTTTTAGTAGTGTCGCGAATTTCGCGTTCGTAGTTATGATAAAACTTACTAAACTCGTCGTTCTTTATGAGCCCGAGATTGAGCGTTCTATAGGCAGCAACGAGTTCGCTTACCTTGAAATGTTGAGCGATAACCAAAAAAGGCTCTGGCTCATCCTTTATCGAGGGCCACAATTTATGTAGTTGTTTAGCTGGGATCAGGAATTCCGCAGCGACATGATTACTCGCTCTTTCAATTGCATCGTCAGCTGGGCGAAGTTCCTTCAAATCGAAGACGGCACTCTTTCCAAACCAAATATGTACCAGTTCATGCGCCAAGGTAAACATCTGTGCTGCCTTCCCATCGGCATTATTGACAAATACCAGAGGTGCATAATCATCCACAAGAACAAAGCCTCGAAATTCGGTAACCTCCAATTTGCGATGTGGGTTGTTTCCAACGATACCATTCACAAACACGAGGATGCCAGTCTCCTCTATTTTTATCCTTAACTCCTGCAACGCCTTGGTCCAGTTGGGCTGTTCAGATGCCCACGTATCTGATAACCCCAGAGTACGTTTGATCTCGCTTGCAACATGCTCAGGTTTATCTCCAGGATTTGCCGAATGGATAAAGGTCAGCGGTTTGTGACCTTGTTCATGGAGGTATTCACGCATCCAGCCTTGACGTTGCTCCATCAACTGGATGGTCTCAATCAAATTGGGGCTGGGATGTTGATCGGATTGTTGATTACCCAAGGTTCGGAAATGGGGGATAGATAGTTGCTCAGTTGGAGGTTTTGATAGAAAGAAAAATCCAAGTGGTGTCGATGTTTCCTTTGCGAGTTTCTCGACTTCTGGAAGTGACGGTCGACTCTCACCTTTCAGCCACTTCGTTAGCTTCGGCAGGGTACGCTGGAGTTCGTCTACACCGCGACCCGAACGGGTCATCGCCCAACGAAGAATTGGTTCACTTATGGGGACTTGGGTTCTAGCGGGACGTCTATTGTCCTCCCAACCCCCCTTTTTTTCCCCATCACCCGTCATGATTCAAGTTCCTAATTTTAGTCTATTCATTTATCTATTATTAATTCCTCTCTCATCCATAATCAAAGGGATACACTTGGGATCACCATCCCTTTCTCAGCGTCTCCTGCATCTCAACCTTATCCAACACTGTGCTGCATTCATCCCACGGTATTTTTTCCAAGGGTCGTTCATATTTTAACTCGAACGCATGTTTCGGCTATGGGCTGAAGGAGGGGCTCTGGTTCTGGAAGAGGACACCGCTTACGTGGGACTCCATTAAGAAGATGGAGACGTTGCCTGACGATGAGAAACCGTTGTCACCGGAACTGATCTCCTCTCTTAAAGAGAAGTACCATTACTATATCATCGGGTTCGCCCTTCCCGAGGACTGCGCCCTATTAGGCTGCGGGGTGTATCTTCTCATGACGAATGCACCGGCGCTTGTTAAGGTTGGGATGTCGGTGTTTGGGTACTCAGGGTGATGGGGATGGGAGATGAGTCCCCGGAAAGGGGATATGGGGAAATCAACATCAACGCTTTTTTCGTATACTTTTATTATTGACAGATATCCGGGATATTTTACCTGGTGAGGATAGCAATTACTTTCGTGTCCGGTAACCTTGGGCGGGATGGGTGGGTTTATCCGGGTACTTCAGTTCAAGCAAATCACTCTTCACCATCTGATTGAGATAATGGGTCCTGATGGTATCCGGAGAGCGTTTCAGGAGATCGGCAATCTTATCCAGCGTCAGGAAATGGCCAGAACACAGAAGGAGAATTGTTTCCACCATCAGAGTGCGTGATACCTTTTTCCGACCCAATAATCGCTCTCCAACCAGAGCCTGCAATGCCAAATGCTCGGAGCTGTCCGGCAAATGCACGGAGCTCGGTACCAAATGCACGGAGCTCGGTACCAAATGTACGGAGCTCGGTACCAAATGCACGGAGCTGTCCGGTAAATGCACGGAGCTGTCCGGTAAATGCACGGAGCTCCCTGTAATCTGTTCCGGCAGAACACCGAGCCGGGTCTGGACTGTAGCATCTGATTCTGGCAATCCCGGTTTGGGGAATGTATACACCATTGCCCGGGTCGCCCCTGCAGACTGGAGGAATCCGCGGGTAACAAGATCCTTTAATGCCTTCGGGGGTTCTGACGACGGGGGGGCTGTGAGAGTTGGATGATTGCCGGTTAGATTTCCCCTGCCCGGTTTGGGGAGGGCGGGGGATGCTTTTTTTGAGGTTTTGGGAAACAGACAGACTAATTTCAATTACTTCGATTTTGATCGCGATGATGCGGATTTCCGGATACGATTTTTATCCTGTCTCCGCAGTATTTCCTTCTCCCGGTCGATCTCTTCGATAAGTTCCTGTTCACTGGGGAGATAGAGTTTATACCGCGATGCAAAGAGCTGGCTGTTGTCATTCAGCACTGAATACCGCACTACCGTTTCATCTTTCTCTGTGCAGAGAATGATCCCGATTGTCGGGTTGTCTTCATCCGTTTTTACCCGGTCTTCAAACAACCGCACATACATATCCATCTGTCCTATATCCTGATGTGTCAGCCTCCCAGTTTTGAGATCGATGAGTACAAAACACTTGAGGATGAAGTGGTAGAAGACAAGGTCGATATAAAATTCCGATGTTTCGGTACTGATTCTGTACTGGCGGGCAACGAACGAAAACCCTTTTCCCAGTTCCAGGAGGAACTGGTGAAGCTTGTTAATGAGCGCTTGCTCAAGATCGCGTTCAAGATACGAAGATGATGTTGGGATTTGCAGGAATTCCAGTACATACGGGTCCCTGATGAATTCCTCCGGGCGTCTGGTGAGCGATTGTGTCACTTCCTTTGCTTCGGTCACAACCGTATCCCGGTCGCGGCTTATTAGCAGTCGTTCGAAATAGAGGGAATCGATCTGGCGCAGAAGGGCCCGGACACTCCAGTTCTGGCTTATTGCTTCACCGATGTAATATTCCCGGGCGGCAGGATCCTCTACCCGCATCAGGAGCCGGTAATGCGACCAGCTCAATTCGCTACACACTGTGTAGCCTTTTTCATCTGCAGGAACTTCCCCCTCGTGGTATCCTTTGGGGAAGACAAGAAAAAACTGGCGGAAGTTTTTAAGGTTTGCAACGGAAAAACCGCGCCCGAACTCATCGGTTAGTCTCCGCCCCAGTTCTTTAAGCAGATTCTCCCCATACTTTGCCCGCTTCTCACCCTTTTGTTCATCCTCGACAATCAACTGACCGATGTTCCAGTATGCCCTGACCATCGCATGATTGACCGCTTTGTACGCGCCCTTTTGAGCATCGTGGATGATAAGCCGGATAGTGTCATACAGAGGATTTGTAACTGAAGGGCGAGAGGGCATAGGATAATTTCCGCAGGAGGATTATTGATTGTACTGAGATATGGTTCTCTTCCTTTTGCTTGTTGTTGTTTACTTTTCTTGTGTTACATGAGAGTGTTGTGCGTGCGGTCTGGAGAAGGCTGTGGGAATCTGCCTGGTTGGGTGGACGGACATCGCGCTCGCGTTCATTGTTGCGATGATTGTTTTCATGCCGCTCTTTCGTCTTCCTGCCGAAACTTATCCAGCGGGGGATGTAGGCGGATGCCGATGCTGTCATTGAGGCGTTCGGGAAGAACAAGCAGGTGATGCGGGTGGTTTGGGCTTTATTTATTGCCATTGCCGGGCTTGTGATCACGAAGGTTCTGGACCCGGGCATGGCGCAACGGGTGATGGGGGTGCTGACGACGGGGGGGTTGTGAGGGTTGAATGATAGCCGGTTAGATTTCCCCTGCCCGGTTTAGAGAGGGCGGGGAGGCTTTTTTTTGGGGTTTTTGCCCACAGATTTTGTTTGTCTGATGGCGTAGGCTAAACAGTTACAGTGACAGAACGTATCGGAAAAAATATAGAGCACGGAATTAAATTCAACGCATCGAAGTGATTGTAAAGGCTGGAAATGTTAGTGACGGTGCAGGAAGGATATACGAGGGAGAATGGATATGAAACGCACGACTGATGTCACCCTGCGGGACTCCACGCTCCCGGCAGGTTACCCGGAGTTTATTGCCGAACTGAAAGCCAGAATTCGCTCTGCCCAAGTGAGAGCAGTGGTTTCCGTCAACCGCGAGTTGATCCTTCTCTACTGGCAGATTGGAAGTGATATCCTGGCACGACAGCAGACTGAGGGTTGGGGGGCGAAGGTGATTGATCGCCTCTCACGGGATCTGATACACGAGTTTCCTGATATGAAAGGGTTCTCGGTCAGGAACCTGAAATATATGCGGAAGTTCGCGGAGACGTATCGCGATGCCTCAATTGTGCAGCAGCTTGCTGCACAAATCCCCTGGTTCCACAACTGTGTTATTCTGGATCAAATTTCCGATCCTGATGAGCGGGAATGGTATATCCGGCAGACGATCCAAAACGGATGGAGCCGGAATGTGCTGGTGCACCAGATTGAAAGCGGGCTTTTTTTACGCACCGGAACAGCGGTGACCAATTTTGCGGCAACGCTTCCTGCTCCGCAATCGGATCTCGCTCGCGACACGATTAAAGATCCGTATATCTTTGATTTTCTCGGTCTGGGTTCTGATGTTTCCGAGCGGGAACTTCACCAATCGCTTCTGGAGCGGTTGCGTGACTTCCTGATCGAACTGGGAATCGGGTTTGCATTTGTTGGGAGCGAATACCATCTCGCGGTTGGAGACCAGGACTACTATCTGGATCTGCTGTTCTATCACACCCGGCTCCATTGTTATGTGGTGATCGAGCTGAAGATTGGGGCATTCATTCCGGAGTACGCGGGGAAACTGAACTTTTATCTTTCGGCGGTGGACGATCTGATGCGCAGTGGTGCTGCTGATCAACCGAGTATCGGCATCCTGCTATGCAAAGATAAAAACCGGGTGATCGCGGAATATGCTCTCCGGGATATGACCAAGCCGATGGCGGTGGCGACATACCGGTTGGCATCACGGGTCCCTGCAGGACTCAAAGGCAAGATGCCGACGGTCAAAGAGCTGGAGGAGGCAATCGGAAGTGGGAGTATTGCCGAGCAGAATCAAGTGAATGATCAAAAACCATCTCCGAAAAGATCTGAAGACCCCCTATGAACGATAATAACAATATCAGGCTTGCATTTTCTGTGCATGCATCACCGGGACAGTTTGCCCTTCTTCCGGGACCTGAAGTAAGGTAGGGATAAACGATACACCACTCTTATCATCTGAACTGAACAAAAAATAAAAAACGAGAATGCGACGACATTTCCTGATTTTGGAGAACAACGCGATTGAATGAATTTTGAATTTGAGTCTGAATTTAGAGAAATGGAAAAAACAGGGGAAAATTGAGTGATTCCCGAAAAGCGGGCGTGTTCGCGGTCCCTGCCAGGATCTATCTCGCGGGAAGAACAGGGATCGCCCTCGCATTTATCATGAGTTTCCGGATTATTCCGGGCACTCCGGGCAGATCAGATCCTTTTTCCGGAATCTTTTACAAGGAAATTGTACTGGAAAAAGATCCCGGAAATGGCACTCAAAGTGCCCGGAGTGCCTGGAAAGATGGAGCGAATGTGTAGGTGGAGAGGCTCATCACAGATGGAACGGTAAAACAATCATGGCAGTCAGCCCCCTGGCAGTACTGCCCGGAATGCAGGCTGATGCTGCCGGATTGATACGATTGGGTTGAAAAAAAGTTATGTGGTTCTGGTATCAGAAATTTCAATTGTATTTGTCATATACTCCCCGAGATTTTTATAGTTATCAAATATCGTTGCATTTGCCGAAGATAGTTCAAATGTATATCCGTAATGCGAAGTAACGGTTTTGTATCTGAACAATTTTATTATATTCGGAATGGTAACGGTGTATTTCATACAACTTGAGATCCCATCAATCGAGCATTCTTTATCCAATCCCGTAATACTTCTCGGATCATTGTTGGGGAATTGCGCTTGAACTTCTTCATATACCCAAACGGGGTTTTCATTTATTATCCATGCTCCGGTGCCAATCTTTTCTACCGATACCTTGTATGCTACTGTTTTATTGGGATTTGATATCGTAACCCACGGTGTTGTTGGCTTAGTAATTTCCTCATTAAACCATTTATAACAAAAATCCCGCACTGGTTTACATTTCTGAGATCCGAAGTCAACTGTACAATTGTTTAAGTAAAACATTCTGGGGAACTCTTGTAAACATAACATGGTAGAATTATATGCGGATCTGTTTTCGGCAGTCCATGTATTAGGGTACTTAATCGAAACGAACCTATCTAACCACGTTGAAAATACAATATCGTCTATTACCGCAGTATCTTGTATTGCCGTTGGTTTTGCAGTAACATTTTTTACAATTGTTACATTAGGAGTGCCGGTAATGACGGCAGTTTGAATTAAAGTTGGTATTATTGTTGGAATTATTGTGATTGTTGATGCGGGTGTTGCGGTTGGTGCAGCAACGACATTTTGATTCCCGCTGATGCATCCGGCAGTTATCAGAACTACCACCAGCAAAAGGACAAAAAGAAGATATTTCATATTTTTCACTTTCATTTGAATGGCGATATATTTTTGTATTTAATGATGAAGATTGCAGGGTGATTACTTATCCAGCATTGACGGCAGACCGCGCCATTGCACTGTACGGGCATCCGGCATCCTTTGTGTGTGAAACTATGCAGCGATTATCGTAACAATATCCTTATCGTAGAATCGTCCATCAATGATTATCATAAACTAATGGGGAGGGAAAATAGTATGGCGAAATTTTGTCCTGATTACGGGTATCCATTTGTCAGTGAAACATCAAAACTGAATTTTAGAGTGAAGGGAGAGATACCGTGAAGAAAAAACTGATGAGCCTGCTTATTGTCCTGATGCTGTGCGTGATATGTACAGTCAGCATCACGATGGCGGCGGTTGAGGAAACTGTGACGACCACGGCTGAAGCCACGAAGCAATTGACAATATTACCTACTGCCCCACCTACCACCATCCCAACAGCCATCCCAACGATGGTTCCTGCAACACCTCTCCCTTCAGAATCCACAACCGTGCTCAATGAAACAGCGTCAGTGATGCCAGTATCGGCAGATGCTGCAGTATCGACATACACCCAAACAGCACTGAAAATCCAAGCTGGCGGTGCATCGGTGTATATGGGTGAGCAGGGTTTAGACCTAACTGGCACTCTGACTGCTGCACGTGCAGTTGCAGTTCCTGCAACTACGAGCACCCAGATTGGCTGGTGGGCATCGGCAGCAGTTATTACGACGACAGCGCCTACAAATTCTATTGATTTGGCGGGACAGTATGTCAATTACCAAATAAATCCAGCCACCTTTGTTGGATACACAGGGTACTGGTATCTGTTAACAACTAACGGGCAAGCAGCTGTGGACTATTCTGGTAGACCGGTTGTTGTGTTCAACGTTAAAGATCCATCTCTTGCCATTAAGGTATGGAACTATGACAATAGCGCTGATGTATCCGATGGATCAGTTACCCAGGGCAAGCATCTCGGATTCCAGATTGACACCAACATGTACTCGGCACTTGATGCCAGGTACAGAGCACCAGTTTACAACAGACCGGGTGTGAATGCTGACAATGCTGGTGATGGTTACATGATGATCCGGGTGAAAGATGTGTCAGGAACCACATTAACCAGTTTATATAGTTCCGATGGCATTCTTAAAACACTTACATACCTGAATGTGTCTACTCAGCCGTATAAATGGGGTACTGAATTTGGTAACAACTATAACTGGGACACCGGCTCTAAAGTAAGCGCCAGCAATCAGTATGTCTACCCGACAGGCACCTACACAGTCTACGCAGAGTCTTGGCTGAACAACATAGAGGAAAACTACAAGAACGGTGGTTCATATTACACCGGAAAGACCATATCAGAAACCAGGACCGTCACCATATTAGAGGCGCCACCTGAACCCGAACCGGTCAATTCGACATACACCCAAACAGCACTGAAAATCCAAGCTGGCGGTGCATCGGTGTATATGGGTGAGCAGGGTTTAGACCTAACTGGCACTCTGACTGCCGCACGTGCAGTTGCAGTTCCTGCAACTACGAACACCCAGATTGGCTGGTGGGCATCAGCAGCAGTTATTACGACGACCGCGCCTACAAATTCTATTGATTTGGCGGGACAGTATGTCAATTACCAAATAAATCCAGCCACCTTTGTTGGATACACAGGGTACTGGTATCTGTTAACAACTAACGGGCAAGCAGCCGTGGACTATTCTGGTAGACCGGTTGTTGTGTTCAACGTTAAAGATCCATCTCTTGCCATTAAGGTATGGAACTATGACAATAGCGCTGATGTATCCGATGGATCAGTTACCCAGGGCAAGCATCTCGGATTCCAGATTGACACCAACATGTACTCGGCACTTGATGCCAGGTACAGAGCACCAGTTTACAACAGACCGGGTGTGAATGCTGACAATGCTGGTGATGGTTACATGATGATCCGGGTGAAAGATGTGTCAGGAACCACATTAACCAGTTTATATAGTTCCGATGGCATTCTTAAAACACTTACATACCTGAATGTGTCTACTCAGCCGTATAAATGGGGTACTGAATTTGGTAACAACTATAACTGGGACACCGGCTCTAAAGTAAGCGCCAGCAATCAGTATGTCTACCCGACAGGCACCTACACCGTCTACGCAGAGTCTTGGCTGAACAACATGAAGGAAAACTACAAGAACGGTGGTTCATATTACACCGGAAAGACCATATCAGAAACCAGGACCGTCACCATATTAGAGGCACCGCCTGAACCCGAACCGGTTGCAGCATTCACTGGCACTCCCACCACCGGCACCGCACCGCTCACTGTCACATTCACAGATAGCTCAACGAACACGCCGACATCATGGTTATGGAACTTCGGCGATAGTTCATCAGTGAATGCCACAGTGAAGAACCCGGTTCACACCTATACCAGTGCCAGTACCTACACGGTCTCACTGACCGCAACGAATGCAGCCGGGTCGAATACCAAAACGGTTGCTAACTATATCACGGTGACTGCTC
>Ga0247841_10001409_pt1 | contig 54830 bp, 47 predicted proteins | sample LaCruzMarch2015__2_FD_192410 | JGI IMG/M metagenome (GOLD analysis project Ga0247841, IMG submission 192410) | Freshwater microbial communities from meromictic Lake La Cruz, Castile-La Mancha, Spain - LaCruzMarch2015_18m | ecosystem: Environmental > Aquatic > Freshwater > Lake | place: Spain... | reverse complement strand
CTACAGGCTCAACCGCCGGGGCAAGCGCGAGGACATCTTCCGGCGCCTGCTCAATCGCTGCGTGCTGTATGGGACCCCGGCGACTTATTCCCTGCTCACGGGCACCTGAGTGAAGGGGATGGTCATGTTCGGGCATTCTCGATTGCGACATGGCGACATCGCAGGATTTCATGGCTTGGGTGCCCGGCCCTAGCGTAGTCGGGGAGTTCCTGCTGTACGTCTTGAGAGCGATGCGGCCTGAGTTTCGCCGACTCATGCACGGCTCGACACACAACACGATATACATGCCGACGCTTCACGCCTTTCGAATGCCACTTCCTCCGCGAGACGAACAGAGTGCTTTGGTGCGCCACTTGGACGAAGCGACTTCGACACTCGACTCGGCGATCGACACTGCATCACGAGAAATGGAACTGATTGAGGCCTACCGCATCACCCTTGTCGCTGACGTGGTGACCGGCAAGCTCGACGTGCGCGACGCCGCTGCGCAGCTGCCAGACGAGATTGACGAGGAGCTGGCCCTCGACGACAGCGAGAGCCTCGTCGAGGACGAAGAGAGCGGAGAAGGTCCCTCGGAGACCCCCCTCGAAGAGGTCGGCGATGAGCCCTGATCGCACACAGGATTTCCTGGCCAGCCTGGTGCATGAGCTGTGCAGACTGCCCCGGGAAACGGAGTGGGTTGAGCTCAAGCACAACGACGCCGAGCCCGAGGCGATCGGTGAGTACATCTCGGCTCTGGCGAGCTCCGCGGCGCTCGTGGGCACGGCTTCCGCCTACTTGGTGTGGGGCGTCAGAGACAGCGATCACGCCATTGTCGGAACGACCTTCTCCCCCCACGCAGCCAAGGTGGGCAATGAAGAGCTGGAGATAGGGAGGGCTTTCAGGCATCCCGTTCAGTTCAAGAGCCACGAATTCGTGCGGGTGGGCTCCTGCAAGAAGCCTTTGAAGAAGCACCCCGAGAAGGAACGCGACCGGTGGCGCATCATCGACCAGACGCCATTCGAGGCGGGGATCGCGAAGGAACACGCCTGCGCCGAAGATGATGCGGTACATCCCATGGTGGGCTGCACCAAATCGCGACCAATTCACTTGATGAGCAGCCGCCGATTCGAGTCCCTGAGAGACAGGGCCTTCAATAGTGCCTGCAAATGGCCTATTCTCCATAAGCATCCGAACTTGATGGGTACTTGATGGGGCGATGTGAAGCATGAAGTCCGATACAACTGAGAAGGGCTTGGAGAGCCTGATCACTTCTGGCTTGGCCCAGCGCGGCTGGCGCGAGGGTTCGCCGAGCGACTACGATCGCGAGTACGCCGTTGACCTCGCCCAACTGGCTGCCTTCCTGCTCGTCACGCAGCCGGAGATCCCCGAAGCCCTCGACCTCGCGACCGCCGGCCCGACGCGCCAGAAGTTCCTCGCCCGTCTTCAGGGCGAGGTCAGCAAGCGCGGTGTGCTCGATGTGCTGCGCAGCGGCGTGAAGCACGGACCGCACCAGATCGACCTCTTCTACGGCACGCCCTCACCGGACAACCCGGCGGCGGTCGAACGCTTCTCGCTGAACCGCTTCAGCGTCACCCGCCAGCTGCGCTACAGCCGCGACGAGGCTCAGCTGGCGCTCGACCTCGCGCTCTTCATCAACGGTCTGCCCATCGCCACCTTCGAGCTCAAGAACAGCCTGACCAAGCAGACGGTCGCGGACGCCGTGGAACAGTACAAGCGCGACCGCGACCCGCGTGAGCGTCTCTTCGAGTTCGGACGCTGCCTCGTTCACTTCGCGGTGGACGACGGCGAGGTGCGCATGTGCACGCAGCTGAAGGGCAAAGCCTCGTGGTTCCTGCCCTTCAACCAAGGCTGGAACGACGGCGCCGGCAACCCGCCGAATCCCGACGGCATCAAGACCGACTACCTCTGGAAGCGCATCCTCACGCCCGAGGGGCTCACCGACATCCTCGAGAGCTACGCCCAGGTCGTCGTCACCAAGGACGAGAAGACGGGGCGCAAGAAGGCCGTGCAGATCTTCCCGCGCTACCACCAGCTGGACGTGGTGCGCCGGCTGCTCGCCGACTGCGCGCAGAACGGCGCCGGCAGGCGCTACCTCATTCAGCACTCGGCGGGCAGCGGCAAGTCGAACTCCATCGCCTGGCTCGCCCACCAGCTCATCGGGCTGCGGAAGGACGATGCGGCGGTCTTTGACTCGATCATCGTCGTCACCGACCGGCGCATCCTCGACAAGCAGATCTCCGACACCATCCGGCAGTACGCGCAGGTCGGCGCCACGGTCGGTCACGCGGAGCGCTCCGGCGACCTGCGCAGCTTCATCGAGAGCGGCAAGAAGATCATCATCTCGACGGTGCAGAAGTTCCCCTTCATCCTCGACGAGATCGGCGACGACCAGCGCGGGCGGCGCTTCGCCATCATCATCGACGAAGCGCACTCCAGCCAGGGCGGCAAGACCTCGGCGGCGATGAGTCGGGCGCTCGCCAAAGACGGCGCGGAGGTTGAGGACGAGACTCCGGAGGACGCGATCAACCGCCTCATGGAGTCTCGCAAGCTGCTGCCCAACGCCAGCTACTTCGCCTTCACGGCGACGCCCAAGAACAAGACCCTGGAGATCTTCGGCGAGGCGCACAACGACGGCGGCGTGGTCAAGCACAGTCCGTTCCACAGCTACACCATGAAGCAAGCCATCCAGGAGGGCTTCATCCTCGACGTGCTGCGCAGCTACACGCCGGTGAGCAGCTACTACAAGCTCGTCAAGAAGGTCGAGGACGACCCCGAGTTCGACGTCAAGCGGGCGACCAAGAAGCTGCGCCGGTACGTCGAGAGCCACGACCACGCCATCCGCCTCAAAGCCGAGATCATCGTCGACCACTTCCACGAACAGGTGCTGGCGCACAACAGGATCGGCGGCCAGGCGCGGGCGATGGTCGTGACCAGCGGCATCGAACGCGCCATCAGCTACTACTTCGCGATGCGCGAGTACCTCGCTGAGCGCAAGAGCCCCTACGAGGCCATCGTCGCCTTCTCCGGCGAGCACGACTACCGCGGGCAGCAAGTGTCGGAGGCCTCGCTCAACGGCTTCCCCAGCAACAAGATCGCCGACCGCATCCGGGAGGACCCGTACCGCTTCCTCGTCTGCGCCGACAAGTTCCAGACCGGCTACGACGAGCCCCTCCTGCACACCATGTATGTGGACAAGATCCTCACGGGCATCAAGGCCGTGCAAACGCTCTCGCGCCTCAACCGGGCACACCCGCAGAAGCACGACGTTTTCGTGCTCGACTTCCAGAACGACACGGACGCGATCCAGGAGGCGTTCGCCGACTACTACCGGACCACGATCCTCGGCGAGGAGACCGACCCGGACAAGCTGCACGACCTCAAGGCCCGGCTTGACGCCGGCCAGGTCTACAGCCCTTCACAGATAGACGACCTTGTCGGTCTGTACCTGGGCGGAGCCGACCGCGACACGCTCGACCCCATCCTCGACGCCTGCGTCGCCACCTACAACGAGAGTCTCGACGAAGACGGCCAGGTTGATTTCAAGGGCAGCGCCAAGGGCTTCATTCGCACCTACGACTTCCTCGCCTCGATCCTGCCCTACTCCAACGCCGAGTGGGAGAAGCTCTCCCTCTTCCTCAACTTCCTCGTGCCCAAGCTGCCGGCGCCCATCGAGGAGGACCTCTCCAGGGGAATCCTGGAGTCGATCGACATGGACAGCTACCGCGTCGAGAAGCGCACAGCCATCGCGATCGCCCTCGCGGATGAGGACGCGGAGATCGGGTCGGTACCCACCGAGGGTGGCCGACCACGCCCCGAGCTGGAGCTCGATCGCCTGTCCAACATCATCAAGACCTTCAACGACCAGTTCGGCAACGTCCCGTGGACAGACGCCGACCGCGTGAACACCCTCATCACCGTGGAGATCCCGGCGCGCGTGGCCGCCGACACCGCCTACCAGAATGCGCAGCGCAACTCCGACAAGCAGAACGCCCGCATCGAACATGACAAGGCGCTCGCTCGCGTGATGACGGCGGTGCTCAAGGACGACACCGAGCTGTTCAAGCAGTTCAGCGACAACGACTCGTTCCGCCGCTGGCTGACCGAAATGGTGTTCGACCTGACCTACATGGACGCGGGTCCGGCTCCGGCTGCGCCACAGGTCTGACCACCCCGGGACATCCTTGGAACGGGCGGCGGTGTACGTCTCAGTGCCGGCGTCGATGGGACCCCGAACGTGGCGGCCCGACTCCGCAGTTGCACGCAGCAGTTCGTAGCCCGCTTCGTCATCAACCCGAGGATGAAACCTACGCGACCCAGGGGTGGGGACTCTCGGCACATGACCATCCCCGTCGCTCGGGCGCCGGTGAGCCACGAACGGGGCGCCCGGCGGGCCGCGCTCCCGGCGGGCTCCCAGCGGGCCGCGCTCCGCGGGGGCGACGCTGACCCTGTGCAGAAGGCCGCATCCTCAACCTTCTCATCGTGCACGGCCGTCCGCAGGCTCCGTTGCCGGGGGGGAAGACAAGGAAAGGCCGATTCCTGAGGCGAGCAGAGCGCTCGTTCAAGCCACCGGCTTCTCGCCGGGCGTGCCCGCCAGGCGCGCCCGCGGCCGCGGCGACCCCGGCGTTCCCGGCGCGGGGTAGTACGAAAAGGGAAGACAAGGATTCCTTGACTGTCGCGTTGCCCGCGGCCGTCCGTAGGCTCGGTTGCCGGGGGTAAGATAAGGATCCGGCGACATTTCTTATCTTCCCTGACAGTACTACCCCCGCCCCGCCGGCGGCATGTCGCGCATCGGTAAGATAAGGAAAGGGCCATTCCTTATCTTACCGATTCGCACTACCCCGCCCGGCGGATCCCGCGGCCCCGGCGGCCGCGGCGCGCCATCTCCGCCTTCTCGCCGCTCGTCGATCCGGAGGCTGAACGCGCAACCGGACGGAAGGGGATGGTCATGTCTCGGCAATCGCGCTACCTCACGCTGATACCGCGGGTCCACCTCCCATTATCGACAGGCGCAGGACGGGAATGGAGCGCACGGCCGATGACTCGTGGGCGGGCAAGCGTTGGAAGCTCCCTCCACCTGCCCTGTCGCAGCACGCGCAGATGGCCGCGTGACCGAAGCCTTCTCTGGGACCGAATCGCCGTCTATACGCGATACATTTCGCTTGCTCGAGAATCGGGTCAGGGTACTTGGCGGCGACCTGCGCCCCAGAGATGGAGCCGATGAAGGCCTCGAGCGTCGTGGGCTTGGCGTTGCCGAAGTAGTTGCCGGCGGCACGGGGCGCGACGAAGACGTCCGGTCATCCCGGCCAACTGCCTTGCGAATCAGAGCCCCATCGACCTCGTCGCAGGCGCGATTCCCTCCGCGCACGTCCGGGACGGGCGTGGGTCTCGGCATACCCGGACAGGCCGCGTCCACCACCCAGGGCACTCGGATGTGGGAGGCGCCGCTACCGGACGAAGAACTGCAACAAGGGGGACTGGCCCGTGCCGTGATCGGCCGTGGCGGCGATCGTCGCCTGGACGGTGTACTCGCCCTTCTTCGAGGGCTTGTATGTCCTCCAGGCGAAGCCGCCCTTCGCGTCCGCGACGGCGGAGCCCACCTTCACCGTGACCCAGCCGGATCCCGTGCTGCGCTGCACGGTGAGCACGACCGGCATGCCGGACACGTCTGCCGAGTCATCGGCGGTGTCCTGCACGCAGCCGTCGACCATGAGGCGCTTCCCCAGCCTGACGACCCTGTCCATGTGCTTCATCGGGTTGCGCACGTCGAGGGAGACGTCGAGGTCCGGCAACGGCTGCGGTACCAGGCTTGTGTCCAGGAGCTGGACGTCATCGACGTAGGCCCCCTCGCCGGTGACCGCGGCGTCGCTCCTGAACGAGAAGCCGAACCACACCTGGCCGCGGCCGCAGACGTTGCCGAGCCCCGGGGCCTTCGTCAGATCGATGCCGCGGGCGAGCCAGCCGCCACTGTCGCCAGAGTATACGACCCCTGCGAAGTCACGGTCGTCGGTCGAGACCCCCACCATCAGCAAGTCGGCGTCCTTCTGCGTGCTCATCCAGAAGCGGTAGCTGAAGGTGGCAGCCGTGACCTTCGAGAGGTCGAAGGGGCCGGCCACGAGCCAGTTGTCCATGTTGTTGGCGTAAGGCCCGGGGGCGGCGATCTGGCTCCCCGCGCAGTACACTGACGAGGCGCCGACCGCGGCCCGGTAGGTCGTCACCGCCCAGGTGGGGATCCCGCTGGCCTTCCAAGCCGAGTTCCCGAACTCGAAGCCGTCACTGAAGATCGTCCCCGGGACCGCGGAGCGAGCAAGGACGACGGGCGCCACCCAGGGCGACGAGGGGGAGCACAGCGGGCTGAACGACCTCGCCCCGCTGCCTGAGACGAGCGTGCTGCTCATCGCCGCCGCCGCGGCACTCGCCGCGGCGGGCAAGGCGAGCAGCACAGCAACGGTGAGGAGGAGGACGCTCAGTCGTTTCAAGTTGGCCCCCGGTCAGGAATTCAGACCCACAAGCCAAGTATCGGCGCGGACGTCCGCTTCCTTGACCAGCCGCCCGCGAGCATCCTCTGCAGGCGCCCCAACGCAGCCCGTCTTCTGTGCGCGCCACCCCTTCAGGCGCCTCAGCCTGCCTCCAGGGATCGCAGAACGCCGCGCACGCGCTGGACCAGGGTGACGACGCGCCGATCAGGCTGACGTTCGCTGTCCGGCGGTGAGCGAGAACCGCGGAACCTCGACCGGCGCTCCGAGTCGGCGCGCAATCGCCTCGTGACGTTTGAGGGTCGCCAGGAGAGTGTCCTGCCGGCTCGCCGAGAGAATGCTCGCCAGCCGGGCTCTCTTCACCGAGTGGTTCTTATCGACGAGCGAGTACGCGCCCCCGCGCTCGACGATGTGGATGGCGGCGAACCACTCCCAGAAGTGGAGCGTCGGCCGCTTACGCGTGCAGCGGAAGTCGTCCGCTCGTCGAAGAAAAGCGGATAGCGCTCCAGCCACTCGCCGGCGAGAGGGTCTGCCCACAGGTCTCTGAGCGACCTCGGGCATGCGATGGGCTCTGGCGTCTGCAATGCCGTCACTCTACTTCCCGCCGATGACGCAAGCGGGGAAGCAAGAAGAGGAACGCCGCCCGCAAAGGCAGCGGCGCGGGAGCGGCTCTGCCGCCTCTCCCGCGCCGCCCGTCTCACGCCCAGGCGCCGCCGGCGCCCGTGAGGCGCCGGCGGCGGCGGCGCTTCAGACCGTGTGCGAGCCTCAGACCATCTCGTGGTACTTGTACGAGATCTTGACCTTGGCGCGATACGCCACGATCTGCTTGTTGTCGATCTTCATGTCGAACTGGATGACCTCGGCGACCCGCAGGTCCTCGCGATGGATGCCGGCCTTCTCGACGGCCGTCTTGGCGGCCTCTTCCCACGAGGTCGGGCTCGAGCCGATGATCTCCATGACCTTGTAGACGCTGGTCGACATGCGTGCTCCTTCGCTGGGCGGCGTGACGTGATGGCGCAGGATGCCTGCCGGCGAGCGCAACGTGGACCTCACGCCCTTGGGCGACCGCGGGCCTCGTGCTCCCACCCCCGGTCGCGGCGAGCGCCCCAGGGGTGCCCGAACATCCGTCCGCCCCCGCTGCTACTCTGATTCTCGAACGCCGCCGCCGGTTGCCGGCGCCGCGCCAGGCGCCGCGCAGCGCGCGTGCGACCGGTCGCTGCAGACCACGTGTCGCCATGCGTCCGGCGGCGGCGTTCGCTTCTGTATCCTCCGGCCGGCAACGCCCGCCCGCGACGCCGACCGCCACCGACCTCAAGGAGGCCGCCATGACGCACGCCGGCATCACCGTCGCCGTCGATGCGCAGATGCACTGGGGAAACCTACGACGTCTACGGGCAGCAGACGGGTGGGGGCGAGGCGCTGGGCAGCGGCTTCGTGGTCTCCAGGGACGGCTACATCCTGACCAACGCCCACGTGGTCAGCGAGGGCGGCCAGGCCGCGAGCGCGGTCACCGTGATCTTCAAGGGCAGCGGTTCGCAAGAGACGCCGGTCGAGGGCGCGGTGGTGGGCGCCGACGAGTCGAGCGACGTGGCCCTGATCAAGATCGATCCGCGCCGGGCGCCGGCGCTCCGGCCCATCCCGCTCGGCGACTCCTCCAAGGCCTCCGTCGGCGAAGAGGTGGTCGCGATCGGCAACCCGTACGGGTTCGACCGTTCGCTCTCGATGGGCGTCGTGTCGGCCACCGAGTGCGAGCTGGAGTCGCCCAACGGCGCCATCAGGGTGATGGAGCAGATGAAGGCCGGCGCTCCGGCCCAGTGAGGCGGGGCGACGGGCCCGGGGCGGTCGCTGACGCGCCCCGCCGCCGCGCAGGACCGCCGGCTCAGACCGTCCCTTCTGCGAGAGACTACGGAACCCTGGGGCTGGATCACGGCGTCGCGCCTCGCTTCCTGAGAAACGTGCATCCCTACGACGGCGCTACCCGTCTCTTGCAGGAAGATAACACGGTCGCCGTCGTCCAGGCCGACTTTCGATCCTTCCATCGAGCGCATCATCCTGCTAGGGTTTCCGTGCAGATCATTCGCGAGGAGTACGCCGTACGTGACGATGGGCAGCAACTGGTTTCTTCGGGTTTCCCTCGCTTCCGCCGGGCTTGCCGTCGCCTGACCGGCCTCCGCGAGCCCTTTGCCCCTGTGTCGCCCAGGCCCCGCGGCGGGTGAGCACTGCTTTGGAGGTCTGACGTCGGGTGTTCGGGGTGTTCACCATCCACAGTCGCGACCGGACCGAGGAGCTCCCGGTCACGCAGGCCATCGTCAACGTAGGTCGCGCCCCCGACAACGACCTGACCCTGCCCTACGCCACGGTCTCCCTGCACCACGCGCGCCTGCTTGCCGACGCCGCGGGCTGCGGCGTCATGGACCTCGGCAGCTCCAATGGCACGCGCCTCAACGGCGTCGAGATCCCCATCAAGGTCGCCCAGTCGCTGCGCGAGGGCGACCTGGTCGAGATCGGACCTATCCAGCTGCGCTACCACGCCGCCCCAGAGGGCGCGCCGGCACGGGCGGCAGCGTCTGCTCCGTCGGCCGCCGCGCCGTCACCCGGGCGCACCGTGGTTCTGCCCCCCGACCTGCCCGCCCGCCTCATTGTGAGCACTCCCGAGTGGACCCGCGAGTTCCCGCTGAAGAAGGACTCGGTCACGTTGGGTCGCGAGGCGGACAACGACATCGTCATCGACGCCGAGGCGGTCTCTCGTCATCACGCGATCATGAAGCGCCGTGGCCCTTCCTACCTCATCACGGACCTGGGGAGCACCAACGGCATCGACGTGGCGGGAGAGCCGGTCAAAGAGAAGCTGCTCGCTCCCGGCGACCACGTGTGCATCGGCCACAGTGTCACCATCGAGTACCGGGGCGCTGAGGACCTCGCCGCCGACATGGCGGCGGCCGTTATCAACGGAAAGACGATCACTCGTGAAGGCGACGCCTTCATTCTTGAAGGCCACGGACCGATCTCTGCAGCCGACATCATGGAGCACGATCGTCAAGGGACTCTCGTCTGGACCAACGACGGGACAAGAGCGTGGGTCGGAGCGAATGCCACAGGCCCGCGGGCGCCGCCTGCCACAGCCCCCATGACCGCCCCCACGACCGCCCCAACGACCGCCGCGGTGACCTGGACGCCGAACCAGGCAGGAGCCGCGCCGCGCCGGCGCGCGACCTCGAAGCGCCTACTGCCCCTGGTCGTCGTTGGGCTCATCGTCGTCGTCATCGCCGGCGTCTTCGTACCGAGACTCATCCAAAGCGGTGGCAAGCTCACCCCGAAGCAGATCTACGAGAAGCACGCCGGCAGCGTCGTCGAGATCCGGGCGAAGCAGACCGGCGGCGGCCAGGCGCTGGGCACCGGCTTCGTGGCCTCCGAGGACGGCTACATCCTGACCAACGCCCATGTCGTCAGCGAGAGCGGCCAGGCCGTGAGCACGGTCGCGGTGACGTTCAAGGGCGACGGTGCGCAGGGCATGCAGGTCGAGGGCACGGTGCTGGGCGCCGACGAGTCGACCGACGTGGCCCTGATCAAGGTCGACCCCAGCCAGACGCCGGCGCTCGAGCCCATTCCGCTCGGCGACTCTTCGGCCGTCACGGTCGGCGAAGAGGTGGTGGCCATCGGCAACCCGCTCGGTCTCGCTTTCTCGCTGTCCTCCGGCGTGGTGTCCGCCACCGACCGCGAGCTGCAGTCCCCGAACGGCGCCACGATCACCGGCGGCATCCAGACCGACGCCGCCATCAACCCAGGCAACTCCGGCGGCCCGCTGATCGACTCGACCGGCCACGTGATCGGCATCAACACCCAGATCGCCACGCAGGGTGGCGGCAACGAGGGCATCGGGTTCGCGGTGCCGATCAACACCGCCATCAGGGTGATGGAGCAGATGAAGGCCGACGCTCTGGCCCAGTGAGGCGGGGCGACGGGCCTGGGCCAGTCGCTGACGTGCGCCGCCGCCGCGCTCGCGGAGATCGTCCGGCTGCCGAGAACGCGTGTCACCCAGATCTCCTTGCGGCGGGTGCGACCTTCCCGGATCCCGTGGCTTCGCGGTCACGGGATCCGGCGAGCCGGGGAGCGGACCGGCTTGGCTGCGCAAAGAGATTCCGAATGAGAGCCGGCAACGCGTTCACCGTCGCCGTTGCCCCTGCCGATAGAGGAAGCCGGACGGAACGGGATGATCATGCAGCCCAATCGAGACCAATTCACTTGATGAGCAGCCGCCGATTCGAGTCCCTGAGAGGTAGGCTCGTCAATAGCGCCTGCAAATCGCCTGGTCTCCACAAGCATCCGTACTTGATGGGTACTTGATGGGGCGACGAAGCATGAAGTCCGATACGACTGAGAAGGGCCTGGAGAGCCTGATCGCTGCTGGCTTGGCCCAGCGCGGCCGGCGCGAGGGTTCGCCGAGCGACTACGACCGTGAGTACGCCGTTGACCTCGCCCAGCTGGCGGTCTTCCTGCTCGCCACGCAGCCGGGATCCCCGAAGCCCTCGACCTCGCCATTGCCGGCCCGACGCGACAGAAGCTCCTCGCCCGCCTTCAGGGCGAGATCAGCAGGCGCGGCGTGCTGGACGAGCTGCGCAGCGGCGTGAAGCACGGACCGCACCAGATCGGCCTCTTCTGCGGCACGCCCTCACCGGACAACCCGGCTGCGGTCGAACGCTTCGCGCAGAACCGCTTCAGCGGGCGGTGGAGGGCTCGGCGTCATCGCGGCGGCTTGCTCGTGGACCCACTGCCGCAGTCCATCGCTGCTCCACTCGAGGCGCCCCTGCTCGTCGTATTCTACGATTGCGCTGGGCGCGACCGGGCCATGCCCCTCGAGCACGAACTGCTCGCTCTCGAAAGAGATGCTCTTGCCGGCCCAGCCCGTCTTCTCGTTGAAAGTAGCGATCAGCATGGCCCCTCCGCTTCTACGCTCGGAGGACCGTTATCGGCGCGGCTGGTCCCGGGCTGAATGGGCGGCCAAGGACTGAGGGGCTCTCGGGGAGGCCGAAGCGTCGTGGAGCAAGGACCCAGGGCGCTGCACTGATGACCGGGCGGGGGTCAGCACCGCAGGATCCGCGAGCCGCGCGTGGCTCGCCCTGTGCCACTTCGGGTGCCGCTCGGTCACCCTCGGGCTCGGACCGGGACGTGACCCGTGACGGCTACTTCCACGCCCTGGACCTGTGGTAGGCGCGCGACGCTCGTCTGCGCGGCCGCTGTCGAAACCGCAGGCCTGCGCATCCGCGGGCGCGACAGCGAGGCGCCGTGACGCCAGGCGCGGACCGCCTGAGCGCCCCGGAGACACCCATGCGAACACCATCTTCCGACCGTGGCGACCGGGATCGCTCGAGGTCCGTAGCCGCCTGGTGCGCTGCGCCACCGAAGAGGGGCTCTCGAGCGACGAAGGCTGATCGGGCCCCTGAGCCGCATGTGCAAGGCGGTGCGGGAGGCCGGCGGCATTCTGGCGGCGCAGCTCCTGCACAGCGGCTCCAGCACCGGGCCCGCCTGCTCCACGAGGTCTACGAGGCCGTGCGCGGCGCGCGCGGCGCCGGCTTCCCCGTGTTCGTCGAGATGAGCGCCTGCGACGGCTTCCCCGGCGGCGTCGCCGACCACCGACCGGCGGCGATGGTTCCCCTCACAGCCCGCGCGGGCATACTTTCGGAGTCAAAACGGAGGTGTCGCCATGACCAGGATCCTCGCCGTCGCCGTCGCCGCGCTCGCGGCGGCTCTCACGCTCGCTTTGCTCGTCGCGGCCGCCGCCGCGCCGCCCGCCGCGGCCGGCTCGCTCTCTCTCAGGATCTCGCCCACGGAGCTCTCGCCGCTGGGAACCGCCGCGCTCTCCGGCGAGGTCTCGCCCAAGCTCAAGAAGCCCGGCAAGCTGTTCGTGCAGTTCTCGCCGGACAACAAGGGCTTCACTACCATCAAGACGCTGAAGCTGCCGAAGGGCGCGACGAAGTACAACACCACGTTCACCGCCGGCACGGTGCTCGGGCCGGTCTTCCTGCGCGTCCAGTTCGGCTCGCTCTCTACGAAGGGCCTCAAGCTCACCGTCACCGAAACGGTGGACATCCTGATCGAGGACTCCTCCTTCTCCATCAAGGTCCTCACCGTGAAGCCGTGGACCACCGTACTCTGGACGAACAACGACTCCGTGAGCCACACCGTCACGGCGGTCGACAGCCTCGCTCTCGACGCCACGCCGACGGGCCTGTTCGACGGCGGGCCACTGGCGAACGGCCAGAGCTTCGAGTACGCGTTCACCACACCAGGGACGTACTACTACGAGTGTACGATCCACAGCGACAAGGCGGCCATGCACGCGCAGGTGATCGTGGAATAGGGGCCTATCCCGATAGGTCTGCACGCACGGATGCGCCCGTGGACACATCGCGGATGCGGCCCCTCCCCGGCTCCCACGTAGCTGGGCTACGAGGGAACCGTCTCGTGACCGCCCCGCTCGGTCCACGAACGCCCCGCACGCACATCCCTATCGGGATAGGCCCTAAGGCGCGGATCGTGGCGCAATGGGCGCACGTTCAGCGGCCTCAGCGAAAGAGGCCGCGCTGTTTCGCCACGATCGCCCGACGGCTGACCTGCTCAAGAACGGGGCGGCGCGGGAGCGGCTCTGCCGCCTCTCCCGCGCCGCCCGTCTCACGCCCAGGCGCCGCCGGCGCCCGTGAGGCGCCGGCGGCGGCGGCGCCTCGGACCGTGTGCGAGCCTCAGACCATCTCGTGGTACTTGTACGAGATCTTGACCTTGGCGCGATACGCCACGATCTGCTTGTTGTCGATCTTCATGTCGAACTGGATGACCTCGGCGACCCGCAGGTCCTCGCGATGGATGCCGGCCTTCTCGACGGCCGTCTTGGCGGCCTCTTCCCACGAGGTCGGGCTCGAGCCGATGATCTCCATGACCTTGTAGACGCTGGTCGACATGCGTGCTCCTTCGCTGGGCGGCGTGACGTGATGGCGCAGGATGCCTGCCGGCGAGCGCAACGTGGACCTCACGCCCTTGGGCGACCGCGGGCCTCGTGCTCCCACCCCCGGTCGCGGCGAGCGCCCCAGGGGTGCCCGAACATCCGTCCGCCCCCGCTGCTACTCTGAGTCTCGAACACCGCCGCCGGTTGCCGGCGCCGCGCCAGGCGCCGCGCAGCGCGCGTGCGACCGGTCGCTGCAGACCACGTGTCGCCATGCGTCCGGCGGCGGCGTTCGCTACTCTATCCTCCGGCCGGCAACGCCCGCCCGCGACGCCGACCGCCACCGACCTCAAGGAGGCCGCCATGCCGCAGGCCAGCGTCACTGTCCCCGTCGATGCGCAGTTGCACTGGGTCGTGCGCGTCCCCGAGATCCTCGCCGGCGCCACGCGCGCGTCCTCACCGGCGCAGCTGGCACGGCTTGGTGCGGAGCTCGACGCGCTGCGGGCCGCCGTGGATGAGGCCGCGCGCGCCGACGTCATGGTGGGGGCCATCACGCGCGCCGTGATCGAGCTCCTCAGCGAGCCTCCCGAGCTACCGTTCATCGGCGAGCCGTTCGGCGGCGAGGGCGGCACCGACTGACACCCCGGCGCGCGGCTGCGCGGTCCGCGGCGGCGCCGCCTCCCGTCTGTCGTCCCGGAGCGGCTGAGACCTAGAAGACCTGCGGCACGAACGTCTGCGAGTCGATGGGCGGCCGCACGTAGCCTCGGTCCGGCGGCAGATCGGGGAGCTTGAGGCCCTTCGGGGTGACGTCCTCGTAGGGGATCATGCTCAGCAGGTGGTGTATACAGTTGAGCCGCGCGCGGCGCTTGTCGTCGGCGTTGACCACCCACCAGGGCGAGTCCTTGGTGTCGGTGTAGCTGAACATCTCGTCCTTGGCCTGCGAGTACTCCACCCAGCGCAGGCGGCTCTCGAGGTCCATCGGGCTGAGCTTCCACTGCCTGAGCGGGTCCTTGACGCGCGCGTGGAAGCGCTTGTCCTGCTCCTCATCACTCACGCTGAACCAGTACTTCACGAGGATCACCCCGCTGCGGATGAGCATGCGCTCGAACTCGGGGCAGGAGCGGAAGAAATCCCACACCTCGTCCTCGGTGCAGAAGCCCATCACGCGTTCGACCCCGGCGCGGTTGTACCAGGAGCGGTCGAAGAGGATCATCTCGCCGCCGGCCGGCAGGTGCTCGACGTAGCGCTGGAAGTACCACTCCGTCTTCTCGCGGTTGCTGGGCGTGGCCAAGGCGGCGATGCGCACGGCGCGTGGATTGAGGTGCTCCGTGAAACGCTTGATGGTGCCGCCCTTGCCGGCGGCGTCGCGGCCCTCAAAGATCACCGCGACCCTCAGGCCCTCGTGTTTGATCCACTCCTGGAGCTTGACGAGCTCGACCTGGAGCGTGTGGAGCTCCGCCTCGTAGACCTCGCGCTCCATCTTCTTGTGCGGCGAGCCGTTGGCGTGTTCGGGCTCGTCGGCCTTCTTCCTGGGCTTGTCGGGCGTCATGGAACCCCCTCCGGCATGGACTTCGCGGTCGTGCCCATCATAGTGCAGCGGCGGCGTCAACGGGAGTGTGCGCGTGTGCCCGCGAGCACGGCTGGAGTGTGCGCGTGTGCCCGCGAGCACGGCCGGAGTGTGCGCGTGTGCCCGCGAGCACGGCGGGGGCGCGCGCAGGCCGGGGGGCGCGGCGGTCTCCCCGGCCTGCCCGTAGTATCCTTCCTTGAAGCGAGCAGCGCGGAGCGGAGATCCTGTGGAGCTGACCACCCTTTCACTCGAGGCCGAGCTGGCCGCGATCGCGGAGAACGCCGAGCCCGGCCGCAGCGCCCAGATCGCCATCAGGCACTGGGGCTGGGACGGCCGCGGCGGCGCGACGCTCGAAGCCACCGGGCGCGAGCTCGGCGGCATCACCCGCGAGCGTGTGCGGCAGCTCTGCGAGCGCCTGGCGACACGTATTCGGGCGGCGGCGAGCGCCGAGGGCGCGGCCGGGGCGGGCGGGCGCGGGGCGGGCGGGCGCGGGGCGGGCGCCACCGGCGGAGCCGGCGCGGCCCTCGCGACGCCCATCCCCGCGCCGGCCCTCGAGCGCGCCCTCCTGCAAGCCGCCGGCGCCGCGCCCACCACGGCGCAGGACCTGGCGCGCCGCCTGGCCGACGAGCACGTGGCGGCGCGGCCCTTCGACCCCCACGGCCTCCTGACGGCCGCCGGCGTGCTCGGTCACGAGGCGCCGTTCATCCTGGACACGGTCAAGAACGTGCGCGTCGTCCTCCCCGATCCCCCCGACCCGACCGCCGACGCGGCTGAGGCGATCGCCGCCATCGTCGATGTCGCGCGCGCCATCGTGCGCCGCGCCGGAGCGGCCCGGGTGCGCGACGTCACGGGCCGCGTCGCGGCGAGCCTGGCCGTGTGGGTGGACGACGATCTTGTCAGCGCCGTGGTCTCCGAGCCTGCGGACTTCGTCTGGCTGGAGCGGCGCAGCGGCTGGTTCTACCTGCCGTCGGTGGCCAGGAACGCCGTCGTGTCGCGGGTGCTCAAGGTGCTCAGCGTCGCGGGCCGGCTCGACCTCGCGGACCTGCACGCCGGCATCCGCCGGGACGAGCGCATGAAGGAGCTCGTGATGCCGGCGTACATCCTCGGCGAGCTCTGCGAGCGCATCCCAGGCGTCGCTGTGGAAGACGGCCGTGTGTACGCGCGGGAGCCGATCCGGCCACGTGACGTGCTCGAGACCACCGAGCTGACGCTGGTGAGGATCCTGATGGAGCACGGCGGCGCCATGGAGCGGCCCGCCCTCGAGGCCCTGTGCCTGGCCGCGGGCATGAAGGCGTCGAGCTTCAACAACCGTATCGCCTACTCGCCGATCATCAGCGAGCGGGGCCACGGCCGCTACGGGCTGCGCGGCAACGGCCTCACCGCGGGATCAGGGTGGGCCGGCGAAGCGGCCGGCGAAGCCGGCGCGGGGCCGGCCCACGACGACGTCCCGCGCCCCGGCGCCATCAAGCACTTCCAACCACCGCGGCGGCGCTAGCCGGCCGCGCCTGCGGCGGGCCGGCGCACGCGGCTGTACAATCCCCTCATGACGTACCTGCGCATCGCCGCCGTCGCCCTCACGATCCTGTTCGCGGCGCTCCTCATCTGGCTGTACGGCGTCAGGACGACGCTGATCTGGGCGGCCTGCATGGCTGCCTTCCTCGGTGTGCTCTACCTCGCCACGACGCCGCTGCGGCGGCGCCAGGAGCGCGCCTTGCGCGCGCTGGGGCTGGACCGGCGCGGACGGCCGCTTCCCGAGACCGTCGAGGAAGAAGAAGGCGATCGTCGCGCCGCCGCCGGAGAGCGAGGCCGCTGACGATGCCGCCGCAGGGCCGCTTTCCGTCAGTCGCCGGCGTCGCGCTGTCGGGCGAGCGCGTGCGTTTCCCGGAGGACACGCTGGGCGCGCCGGCGCTGCTGCTGTGCGCGTACCGGCGCGGCGCCCAGGCCGACATCGACCGCTGGGCGGCGTTCGCCGCACGAGAGCTGCCGCGGCTCGCCGTCTTCGAGCTGCCCATCATCCCGGCGCTCATCTGGCGGCCCCTGCAGGGCATGATCGACGGCGGCATGAGGGGCGGCGTCCCCCGCGCCCAGTGGTCCAGCGTCGTCACGCTGTACGAGCAGGGCGCGAAGGCGCGGGCGTTCATCGGCGACGGCGGCGGCGACAGGGCTCAGGTGGTGCTGCTGGACGCCGCCGGCGTGGTCGCCTTCCACGACGCCGGCGGCTTCCACGAGAGCAGCGCCCGCAGACTGGCCGCGGCGCTGGCCGCGCCGGCCGGCGAACGCTGAGCGACGCGTGCCCTCGATGCGGCAGAGGGCGGCGACGCCCCCCGGCTCATCCCGCGATCAGCAGGAAGACGCCCACGGCGGCGCAGATGAGCGCGGCGAGCGATAGCGCCAGCTCGACGACGCCGAAGCGGCGCGGCGCGACCTCCTGGCCGCCGCGGCGCGGCGCCGGCGCCAGGGGCGGCGCCGTGACGGGCGGCGCCGGGGGCGCCGCCAGGACGGCGCCGCAGGCGGCGCACCAGCGAGCGCCCACCGGCGCCAGGGCCCCGCACCGCGGGCACGGCGCCAGCGTCGCGCCGCGCTCGCGCCGCCGTCGGCCCCTCGGCGCCATCGCTCACGCGCGCCGTGGTCGACCGAGACGCGCGAGCAGCACCCCGACCAGGACGAGCGCCACAAGCAGAAGCGCCGCACCGGCCGCCCGCCATGGCGTGAAGAAGCCGGCGCGCATCGGCGGATCCCGCCGGCCGGGGTCTTGCGCGCCGGTAGCGGCCGCGGGAGAGGAGGTCGCCGTCGGTGTAGGCGCCATCGACTCCGTCGGCGCGGCGCCCGGAGACGCCTCCGACGCGTCGCCGGCGGGCGACGGGCCGGGCGTCTCCTTCGCAGGCTGCGGCGCACTGTCGGCGGCATCCAGCTCGCGGAGGCGCTTCTGGAAGAGGCGCACCTCCGCGGCGCCCCAGTCGGTGTGGTCGTTCTTGAAGCCCTCAAGGTCCTTGAAGTAGCGCGAGTCGTTGGCCGTGCCGTGCCCGATCACGTCCTTGGTGGGGATATCGAAGCGATACTGCAGCCAGCGCACCAGCGCGAGGGCGGAGTCGGTCTGCGCCTTGCGGTGGAAGATGTTGCGCACCGCGGCGGCGCTGCCGCCGCTGCCCTCCTCGACGAGCTCGATGCCGAGGGCGACGTTGTTGAGGCCGATGGTGTGGCGCCCGCGCAGGTCCAGCGGCAGCAGCTGGTAGATCGTGCCGTCCTTGTCGATGATGAAGTGCGCCGACGTCCCCGGCAGATCGTTGGGGATGCCGCTGGCATTGGGCGTGTTGGAGTCGAACAGCGACCAGGCGCCCTCCCAGTTACCACCCGCCGTGTAGTGCAGGACGACGACCTTGGGCGCGAGGACGATGCTCGAGTCGCCGTAGCGCTTCAGCGAGTACGCCGCCATCTGCTTGCGTCGCTCGGCGCCGAAGGCGATGGGCTTCTGGACGATGTGGGGCCGCGGAGGGGCGACCGCCTCGGGCTCGCCCGTCTCGCTGGCGCGCGGCGACGGCGTGGGGCTCGCCGCCGCCACGGCGGATGCGGTCGATGACGGCGATGATCCGCCGCCCGCGGCGGTGGGCGAGGGCGACGCGCCGACGACACCGGATGAGGCTTGCTTCTCGTCGTTCCCGCGCAAGGCGGGGATGACGAGGAAGTAGAACAGCAGGAAGCTCACGCAGCCCGCTGCGATGATCAGGCCGATGAGTCGTTGCCGCCTCACATGTCTGCGCACGGCTTCCCGGCGCTCGCGACGGTCATGGTCCTGCACGGGGGGTCTCCTGGTCCTTGCGGGCTTCAGACGTCGGTCGGACGCCAATCGTGGCGCATGCCGTTGCCGTACTTGGCGGCAAGCCGGTTGTAGATGTGCACGAGCTCCGTCTTCCAGACCAGCGCCTGCTGGTTGTCCGCCGTAGCGGCGCCCTTGTCACCCTGCTCATAGGCCCAGTCCAGATAGTGGTAGTCCGCGGCGAGCGCGTAGGTCATCGCCTTCTTGAAGGCGCTGCGGCAGGCGCGCGCCTGGGCGTCGTCGGGCGCCGTGAGGTTGCCGAGCCGCCGTCGCACCTCGGTGCGATTATCGATCACACTCTGGATGAGCGCGGGCGCGTCGGGGGCCGGTGAGCTGGGCCCCGTGGCCTGCGCCAGCCCGTCCATTCCCTTTCCCGACAAGTGCATCAGAGGCTCCACCTTCTTGAGGAAGGATGCCATCTCGGCGGCCATGTCGGACTCGCTCGGGGGCGCCGTCGTAGCGTTCCCGTCGGGGATCGTCGGCGACGGCGACGGTGACGGCGACAGGGTGACGTGGCCGGTATCAGGCGGGCCTCCGCCGCCCTTGTCGTGGAGCATCACGTAGGCCACTGCCACGCCGACAGCCGCCACGGCGATCAGAGCGGCCACGAGCACCAGCCAGCGGCCCCACGACGCAGCCCCCGCGGGGTCTGCGCGCCCGGGCGGCGGGTAGCCGACCGGCGACTGAGCTCCCTGGCCCGCTCCATACGCGCCTGCCGATTCCGCGGCGCCGACCCCCACCATCGCGGCGGCCGCCGCGCGACCGGCGGCCTTGGCCACCCCGCAGTGGCCACAGAACTGTGCGTCTGGGTCGTTGACCTGGCGGCAGCTGACGCACGCCCAGCGGCCGCCGGCTTGCCTGGGCCCGGCCGGCGGCGGCCCAGCGGGCACGACATAGTCCTGGGGCGGCGGGGCGACCACTGTCGCGCCTGCCCGCTCGACGGTGGTGGCGTCGCTCGGCGGCCGCTCCAGCCTCGTCGCCGTCGGGGGCGCAGCGGAGACCAGTGCGCCGTGCGGCCCCAGCCCCCGCCGCAGGGCGGCCGCCAGCGCCTGCCCGGTCTGGAAGCGCTCGCCGGGGTCCTTGGCCAGCGCCGTGCGCATGAGACCGTCGATCAGCGGCGGCAGCTCGGCGTTGAGCGGGCTCACGGCCGGCACCGGCGCCGTGATGTGCTTCACGAGCACGGTGGCCAGGGTGTCGCCCTCGTAGGGCACGTGCCCCGCCAGCAGCTCGAAGAGCATCACGCCCAGCGAGTAGATGTCGGTGCGCCCGTCCACGGCGATGCCCTGGGCCTGCTCCGGCGACATGTAGTAGGCCGAGCCCATGACCGTGCCGGTGGCGGTGTGCTGCGTGACGCCGACGATCTTGGCGATGCCGTAGTCGGTGAGCACCGGCTCGCCCTGCGCGGTGAGCAGCACGTTGGACGGTTTGATGTCGCGGTGGATCATGCCCTGCCGGTGGGCGTAGTCGACCGCCGAGCAGAGCGGCTCGAAGAGCTGCAGCACCTCGGCCTTCGGCAGGCGACCTCCCCCGGCGGCGACCTCGCGGAGGTGCGCCGACAGGGTGGGGCCATCGACGTACTCCATGACCATGAAGTACACGTCGTCGATGCAGTCGAAGTCGACGACGTGTACGATGTTGGAGTGGCGCAGGGCGGCCACCGCTCGCGCCTCTCGCTGGAACCTGCCGAGCATGTCCGGGTCGGTCGCGAGATGCGCGTGCAGCACCTTGATAGCCACGGTCTGCTCCAGGCCGGGGTGCGTTGCGCGGTACACGGTGGCCATGCCACCGCGGCCCACGAGCGCGGTGACCTGGTAGCGCCCCAACCTGCGACCTGTCAGATCCTCTGCCATCTCTCCCCAGCGATCGTCCTGGATGCATACCCTGCCATCCATTCTCTCGCAGCGTCGCCGTAAGACAAGGGCCGGGCGGCTGAGCAGCGCGTGAAGCGCGCTCCATTGTCATCCCGCCTCCCGCCCCTCGGGGCTTGGCCACGGGCCGGACCGGCGCCGACCTACCCGGTCCCCAGAAAGTCAGCGGCCAGCTCGGGGGCGACGATGGCCAGCAGGTCGGCCGGCGTCTCGGCGATGCGCTCCGCGCCGGCCGCCTCGAGCTGTTCTCGGCCGTGCCATCCCCAGGCCACCCCTAGCGGCGTGGCGCCGGCGAGGCGCGCTTCGCGCATGTCGCCGGCCGTGTCGCCCACGAACCAGTAGCTCTCCTGACCGGGGAACCGCGCGGTGAGCGCCTCGACCTTGGCGACCTTGCTGCGCCCGGCCTCGGCCCCCGCCACCTCGGCGACGCCGGCGATGCCGTGCCGCTTGAGAAAGAGCTCCACCACGTCGCCGGCGTTCGACGTGACGATGACCAGGTGGCGCGCCTCGGCGAGCTCGGCCAGCACCTCGGGCATGAGCGGGAAGGGACGCAGCGCCGGCAGGGCGAGGCGGAGGGCGCCGGCGGTGCGACTCATGGCCGCGCGGACCTGCGCGTCGTCGGCGCCCGCGGCGCGCAGGCTCTCGTAGAAGTTGCCTTCGAAGAGGGCGAGCACGTCGTCGCTGGTCGCGACCTGTGGCAGACCGGCGCGGCGGCACGCCTCCACGAACGACGTCATGAAGATCTCGAAGGAGTCGACCACGACACCGTCGTGGTCGAGCATCAGCAGCGGCCTGGTCACCTGCCCGAAAACGCCCAGGAGTATGACGGGTCCCACCAGGCGTGCCCGTACCCCATCTTGAGGGCGAGCGCCGTGGCGCGGATCTGGGCGGCGCCGTCGGTGATGGCGGCCGAGCGATACGGGTTCCAGGAGCCCTTCCAGGTGACGGGGTGGTACTGGAACAAGCCGTAGTAGCCGCCGGGGCCGACGATCGACGCATAGCCGCCGGACTCGATCATCATGAGGCGGTACATCCCGCGCGCGCTGACGCCGTTGGCGCCGGCGGCCTGCTGGATCAGCGGCCACCACTGGCCTTGGCCGCCGCCGTTGTCGTCGCCGGACGGTGGTTGTACCGTCTCGCCGGGCGTGGGCGTCGCGGGCTTCCGCCTGGCGGCGAGGTCGCGGATCTCGGCGCGCACTCCCGCGAGCGTCGCCTGCCGCTCGCCGAGCTGCGCCTCGATGCTCTTGAGCTCCTCGTCGCGCTGGACGACGAGCTTCCTGGCGGTGCGCTGGTCGGCGACCAGCGATACCGCCCGGTCGGTGAGCTCGCGCCCGGTGCGCTCGACGGTGCGCAGCACGTCGCGATCGCCGCGGGCGATGCTCTGCACCATCGTGAGCCGGCTGACGAGGTCGCCGAAGTCGTCGGCGCCGAAGATGGCGTCGAGCGTCGTGACGTCGTCGTGCTTGTACAGCGCGACAGCGCGCGCGGCGAGCGTGGCGCGCGCCACGTCCAGCTCGCGGAGCGCGAGCTTCTGCAGGCGCTTGTTGTCGCCGATCTGACCGCGCACCGCGGCGAGGGAATCGGTGGCCCGCGTACACCGCTGTACGGCGGCGTCGATCTGCGCGTCGAGCGCGGCGACCTCGATGGCCAAGGCCTGCGCCTGAGCGCGCACGCTCTGCAGCTCGCCGGTGCGCGCCGCAGCCGGTACGGCCACCGCGGCAAGGGTGAGGGCGGCCAGCATGGCCAAGCCGACCAGCGTGACACTCACGGGCGGACGTCTCGGGTGGCAGCGATCCAGCGCGCCTCCTCCATGGCTGCGGCGCGCCACCTGGGCGACCGCGAGAATCCCTCTGACGGCCAGAGCACGCCGCCGGGGATACGGAGTCAGAACTTACCAGAAGGACTCTGTTTGCTCAAGCAGGCAATGGGTGGTCGGTGTCGATGCGCAGGATCCACGGCAAGAGCTCGCCGTGACCATGCACCGGTTGGGGACTAGCCTCCGGATGGACGGCCGCACGTTGTGGGAGATTCAACGAAAGGGAATCGCATGGGCGCGATGAGACGACCGTTGCGTATCTACCTCGGGGTGATCGTGGTGCTGGCAGTCGCAGCCGCCGCCGCGTTCGCCGTGGTGTCGGGGAGCGCCAAGGCGGCGGCGCCGGCTCCAACCGCGCGGTGGGTCGCCGGCGATGTGCACAGTCATACCTGGCTGAGCGATGGGGAAGAGACACAGGCCGCCGTCCTGGAGCACGCCTTGTCCCAGTTCGGCCTCGACTGGCTCGGTACGGCCGACCACGGAGCGCCATCTCTCTACGACCCATTGGGCAAGAGGCTGCGGGGCATGAACCCCGATTGGTATCTCGCGAAGGTGTCGATCGACGGCTGGCTCCGCCTCAAGGATCTGGAGTGGCCACTCCTGGAGAAGCTCCGGCCGAGCTACCCCGACAAGATCATCGTCGAGGGTGTGGAGTGGTGCGCGCCGGTGACGAAGGGTGAGTGGTACGCTGAGGCCAAGACGGCCATCATCGAGGACATGCCGATCTCGCTCAGCGACTTCGTCTACAAGTTCGACAGGTATAGCTACGACATCTCGCGAGCGGCCCTCGGCGTCACGAAGCAGAATCAAGGCCCGGCCGGGTACGTCACCGCCGCGACCTTCCTCAAGAACACGTACCCAGACAGCGCCTACAGTGTCATCAGCCACCCCTCGCGCGAGCTGCGCTGGCCGATCGCGACGATCCGCGCCTTCAACAACGCGGCGCCCGCCGTCTGCTTCGGCATGGCCGCCATCCCGGGTGGCCAGAAGGCGTCCCCCCGCGGTTGGTACTCCAGCTTCCTCGACAGCCGGAGCCGGTTGGTCGACGGCCCCAGCCAGGCCGACTGGTCCGTGACCAAACTGGCGCGCACGTACGGCGGCGCGGACCTGTGTGCCGCCCAGGTCGGGGGCGTCTGGGACGCGCTCCTCGGTGAGGGTCGACGCTTCTGGGTCTTCGGCGACTCGGACTCCCACAACCCCAAAGGCGAGCTCTGGCCCGGCGAGTACACGCAGGACCACACGTGGGCGCCCGAGCTCACCGAGCAGGGCATCGTCGATGGGCTGCGCGCGGGCAAGTCGTTCACGGCCATGGGCGGGCTCATAGACGAGCTCGACCTCGTCGCAGCGAGCGGTGGCGCCGAGGCCGAGATGGGGGACACTCTGAGCACGCCCTCTGGTTCGTCGGTGACGATCACCATCCACTTCAGGAGCCCGGCGACCAACTACCACGGCGTCGCGCCGGTCGTGAACCACGTCGATCTCATCGCCGGCGACGTGACCGGCATGATCGCCCCGTCGAGCCCCGCATTCAAGACCAACAAGACGAACCCATCGACGCACGTGGTGGAGCGCTTCACATCCGCCGACTGGACCGCCGACGGCAAGGGCTACAACGTCATCACCACGACCGTGGACGATGTGACCGGCGACATGTACTTCCGCCTGCGCGGCTCCAATCTCGGCGTGGGCGTCAAGAACCAGACCAACGCCGACGGCGACCCGCTCATCGACATGAAGATGGGCAAGAACACGCCCGCCAAGGCATGGGCCGACCTCTGGTTCTACTCCAACCCGATCTTCGTAGACGTGCCCTGAGCACTCTTCGCTGAGAAGGGCAAGGTGACGGGGCGGGCGCCGCAGGCGCCCGCCCCGTCACTTTCTCTCGTCTGGCAGCAGACGCTCGCGCGCCCGCCGCGCCTGGTCGATCTGGGTCGCGAAGCTGCGCGTGACCCGCAGGCCGCGGTTGCCGAGCTCCTTGATGAAGGCGTCGCGGACCGGGCGGTCGAGGATCTCGGGAACGACGACGCCCTTCTGCTTGACCACGTCCTTGGCCCTGAGCTCGGAGTAGATCGACGCCGGCGTCGATGTTCCCTACGATACGGAGGTGGCGCCTGGGATGCGTTCGGTGATCCACTGGATCGTCGGCGTGAAGACGGCGCAGTTCCACTTCGCCGGCTTGCCGTCCTTCTCGCCCCAGATGTCGGCGAGGATGACACCGTAGTCCTGGATCTCGCCGGCATCGACCAGCCGCTTCATTTCGTCGGGCGCGAGGTTGGGGACCAGGGTGGCGCAGTAGACGTCGCTGGGCCGGACCTTGACCCCGTTCGCGAGGACGGGCTCCCTGCTCGCCATGCCGCTGGCCACGAACGCCTCGTCGGCATTGAGCGCTCCTTGGTCGAAGCCGAGCTTGAAGGTAACGTTCTTCAGACCCTTGTCGCCGAAGCGCCTGGGCAGGAAGCGCGGGACCGTCGAGAGCTCTTCGAGGTCGTGCGCGACCACGCAGCCGCGGCCTCACTGCCCGCAACGATGTAGGCGTCCAGGTCGGCAAGGCGGTTTCGCCAGAGGCGCCCCAGCTTCTGACCGGGCAAGGCGCCGGCGGGCGGCATGTTCGCGATGGTGAAGGGCGACAAGTGCAGGATCTCGGCGGCCTCGTTCGGCGTCGGCAGCTTCTCATGTGGGTTCACTCATTCCTCCTTGTGGTGCGCTGTACACTGGCAGTATCCTGGCGCGCGTTGACAGAAGAATTCAACGGATGTAGAATTCAACAGACGTTGAGTTCATCCGCTCGCGGGATCCTGCGGGCAACGGAGGAGGCGCCCATGTGGGCGATCGCGCTCAAGGAGCTCCGCCAGCTGCGCCGCGACCGCAGAACGGTCGCCATGCTCTTCCTGCTCCCGTTCCTCTTCCTTGTGGTCTTCGGCTACGCGGCCAGCTTCGACGTCAAAGAGGTGCCCACGCTCGTTGTCGGCCCGGGCGCCCAGCTGGTCGCCGCGGCGCTCCCCGCGGAGCTTCGGGTCGTGGCCACGCGCCCCGGCGACGGGGCGGCGCAGGCCCGCGAAGCGCTGCGCCGCGGCGAGGCCGTGGCCGCCGTGGTCACACCGTCGCTGCCGGGCGGGGCGCCGCAGCTCTACCTCGACGGCGCCGAGATGTTCGCGACGCAGGCGGCGCTGCGCGCCATGGCGCAGACGCAAGGGACCGCGGCGCAGGCCGGCGGCGGCGCGCCGCAGCCCGGCGCCACCCTGGGCGGAGCCCCGATCGCCAGGGCCAAGGTCGAGATCCTCTTCAATCCCGACCTGCGCACCGCCGTGATCATGATCCCCGGCCTCTGCGGCATCATCCTCGTCTTCGTCGGGACCGTGGCCACGGCTCTCGGCGTCGTGCGCGAACGCCAGGCCGGGACTATGGAACAGCTCGCCGTCATGCCGTTTCGCCCGCGCGACGTCTTTGTCGGCAAGATCGCGCCGTACATGGTCATCGCCGCCCTCGACATGGTGATCGTGGTGGGCGCCGGCATGCTGCTCTTCGACGTGCCCTTCCGCGGCTCGGTCGCGGTGTTCGCCCTCGGGGCCACGCTGTTCCTGTTCGTCACTCTGGGCATCGGGGTGCTCATCTCCACGGTGTCACAGACCCAGGGCCAGGCCATCCAGCTGGCGATGATGACCCTGCTCCCCCAGTTCCTGCTCAGCGGCCTGTTCTTCCCCCTCTATTCGATGGCTTGGGGGGTGCGCTGGATCGGCTACCTCCTGCCGCTGACCTACTTCATCAAGGTGGCGCGGGGGGTAATGGTCCGCGGCGCCCCCATCGGCGCGCTGTGGGTACCGCTCGTCGTGCTCGCCGTGATGGCGGCCCTCGTGTTCACGGCCTCGACGCTGCGCTTCCGCCGCGATCTGGCGCCGGCCGGCGGAGGGGATGACTACGCGGCGCAGGCGCAAGACGCCGCGTCCGCCGCGACGACGGCCGCGGGGACGGGCGCGTGAGCGGCTGGGGCGTCCGCGGCCTCACGGTGCGCTACGGCCGGCGCGCCGCGCTGGACGACGTGACCCTGGACGTACCCGCCGGGGCGGTCACCGCCGTGATCGGCGGCGACGGCGCCGGCAAGACCACGCTGCTCCGCGCCCTGGCCGGCGTCATCCGGCCCACGGCGGGCACGGTGCGCAGCCCGGCGCGCCGCCGCATCGGCTACGTCGCCGGCGCCTCGGGCCTCTACGACGACCTCAGCGTCGCCGAGAACGTCGCCTTCGTCGCCAAAGCCTACGGCGTGCGCGGCGCGGAGCTCGAGGCGCGTCTCGCCGAGCTCCTCGAGCGCACCGGGCTCGACGGCATCGGCGACCGTCTCGCCGGCCGCCTCTCCGGCGGCATGCGCCAGAAGCTGGCCTTCGCCCTCGCCATGCTGCACCGGCCGGAGCTGCTGATCCTCGACGAACCCACGACCGGCGTGGACCCGGTGAGCCGGGTCGAGCTGTGGCGCCTCATCGCCGGCGCCGCCGCCGGCGGCGCCGGCGTGGTCGTCTCCACCACCTACCTGGACGAGGCCGAACGCGCCGCCTCGGTGCTGCTGCTGGACGCCGGCCGGGTGATCGCCGCCGGACCGCCGCAGGCGGTCGCCGCGGCGCTGCCCCCGGCCGCGCCGCGCAGCCGTGAGGCCGCCCCGGACTCACGCGGCCCCACGGATGCCTCTGCCCCTCCGCCCCAGGCCTCGGCTCGCGACGTCGTCTGCCGTTTCGGCCGGCTCACGGCCGTCGCCGGCGTGGACCTCGAGGTGCGGGCCGGCGAGGTCGTCGGCCTCCTCGGCGCCAACGGCGCCGGCAAGACGACCCTCATCCGGCTGCTGCTCGGTCTCCTTCGCCCGACATCGGGCGCGGTGCGGCTCTTCGGCCGCGCGCCCTCGCGCGCCGGCCGTTTGCGCCTCGGTTACGTCCCGCAGGGCCTCGGCCTCTGGGAGGACCTCAGCGTGCAGGAGAACCTGGCCTTCTCGGCGCGGGCTTTCGGCAGCGCCGTGCCCGCTCTGGACGCGGACCTCGAGGCGCTGCGCGACACGCTGGTGCGCGACCTGCCGCACGGGCTGCGTCGCCGCCTCGCCTTCGCGGCGGCCCTCGCGCACGCCCCCGAGCTGCTCGTCCTCGACGAGCCCACCTCGGGCGTCGACCCCACGGCAAGGGCGCTGCTTTGGGAGTCGGTCCACGGCGCGGCTCAGGGCGGCGCCGGCGTGCTCGTCACCACCCATCATCTCGACGAGGCCGGCTTCTGCGACCGCCTCGTCGTGATGGCCGCCGGCGGCGTCGTGGCGCAAGGCGCCCTGGCCGCCATCGTCGGCGAGCGCAAGGCCGTGGCCGTCGAGGCGCCGCGCTGGGAGGCCGCTTTCGCGGCCCTCGACAAGGGCGGCCTCTCCGCGGCCCTCGTCGGAAGCACGCTGCGCGTGCCCGGCGGCGACGTCGCCCGCGTCCGGGCTGCGCTCGACGCGGGCCACGTCTCCGCCGCGCTCAGCGTCGTCCCCGCCACCTTCGAAGAGACGTTCGTGGCGCTCGCCCGCACATCAGACGCTCCCGCCAACGGAAGGACCGCACAGTGATCGACCCCACCCTTGACCAGGGCCACCGACGCAAGTGGTGGATCCTCGTCGCCGTCTCGATCGGCATGTTCATGGGTTTGCTCGACGTGACCATCGTCAACATCGCGATGCCGGCGATCATCGTCGACCTCCACACCACGGTGACGCACGCCTCGTGGGTGCTCAACGCCTACAGCCTGGTGCTCGCCGTCTGCTTCCTCTCCATGGGGCGTATCGCCGACCGCTACGGGCAGAAGCGCGTCTTCATGTTCGGCCTCGTGATGTTCACCCTCTTCTCGATCCTCTGCGGCTTCGCCCCCAGCATCGACTGGCTGATCGCCTTCCGCGCCGGCCAGGGCGTCGGCGGCGCCGCGATGCTGACCATCTCGCTGGCCATCGTGCTCGGCGCCTTCCCGAGGCGTCAGCAAGGCATGGCGGTGGGCCTCTGGGGGGCGCTCGGTACGGCGGCCGCGGCGGTCGGGCCCGTCCTCGGCGGCGTGCTCGTGACCTACGGCCACTGGTCGTGGATCTTCTTCGTCAACATCCCGGTGGGGATCTTCGCCGTGGTCGTCTGCGGGATCGTCATCCCCGCGCACGTCAAGAAGGCGCGGTCCGAGGGCGGCATCGACATCCCGGGCATCGTCATCTCGGGCCTCGGGCTCTTCATGCTCACCCTGGGGCTGGTGCAGGGCAGCTCCTGGGGCTGGAGCTCGCCGGCGATCGTCGGTTTGCTCGTGGCCGCCGTCGCCACCTTCCCGCTGTTCCTGTGGTGGGAGCTGCGCACCCCCTCGCCGATGTTCCCGGTGAAGCTGCTGCGGATCCGCTCGTTCACGGCCGCCAACACCTCGATCATGTTCATCGGCATGGCCATGGGGGGCACCTTCCTCATGGTCGTCCTCTTTCTGGTCTCGGTGCTCGGGTACTCGGAGCTGCGCGCCGCCGTGGCCCTGACGGTGATCCCCGTCATCGCCCTGGTCATCGCCCCCAACGCCGGGCGCCTCAACGATCGCATCGGGCCGCGGCTGCCGGCGGCGGCCGGAGCGGCGTGCTTCGCCGTCAGCCTCGTGCTGCTGGCTCAGCTCGGTGGCGACACCACACTGTGGGACGTGGTATGGCGGATGGCCTTCCTCGGTGTCGGCATGGGCCTCGCCATGCCGACCCTGTCGGCGGCCTCCATGGCCTCGCTGCCCCCCGAGGTCCGCGGCGTCGGCTCGGGAGCGCTCAACACCATGCGCCAGGTGGGCTTCACGATCGGCGTCGCCCTCATCGTCGCCATCTTCACCCATACGGTGGCGCAGAACGCCCAGCAGGCGACAAGGCAGGCCATGGGGTTCGTCGCCGCGCAGCCGCAGCTCGGCGCGGCCGAGAAGGGCATGTATTCGGCGGCGATCCTCAAGAACGCCAAGGCGGCGGCGAACAGCGGCGGCGCGAGCGTGCTCACCACCGAGCCGCTCAGGGGCTCCCCGCGGCCCCCGGCCGGCGCGCCGCAGGCGCTGACGTGGCGCAAGGTAAACGCGGGCGCCGCGGCGATCTACAAGCACGACATCGCCGAGTCGTTCAGCTGGCCGTTCTACGCGGCCGCGCTGGCCGCCCTGCTCGCTGTCCCGGCGGCACTGTTCACCGGCCGTCGTCTGGGTGACGACGCGGGCCACCATGAGATGACGCGCGAGGAACGCGCCGCCCACCGCACGCTCGCCGCCGAGGAGGCTTTGGCGGCCGAGGGCGCATCGGCGACGGTGCAGTGACAGGCTCCATCGGCGCCGGCGGCACGCGACCGCGCGAGGCGACCGGCCGGGGCGGCGGCCGTCCCGGCCGCCGCCCCGGCGACAGCCGCACGCGCGAAGACATCCTCGCCGCCGCGCGCGCCTCCTTCGCCGAGGTGGGCTACGACCGCGCCACCATCCGCGGCATCGCCGCGGCCGCCAGCGTGGACCCGGCCCTGGTCCTGCACTACTTCGGCTCCAAGGACGAGCTCTTCGGGGCGGCGCTGCAGGTCCCGGTGGAGCCGGACGAGGTCCTCAAGCGCGTCATGTCACGCGACGTCAAGGACATGGGCGCAACGCTCGTGCGCGCGTTCCTCGAGGCCTGGGAACCCGAGGAGAGCCGCGCGCCACTGGTAGCGATGGTGCGCTCGGCGATGACCAACGAGACGGCCATGGCCCTGGTGCGCGAGTACCTTGGCCGGCGGATCTTCGGCCCTATCACGCAGGCGCTCGGCGCGCCGGACGCGGACCTGCGCGCCACTCTCGTGGGCTCCCAGTTCATCGGCCTGGCGATGATGCGCTACATCGCCCGCATCGAGCCGCTCGCCTCGGCGAGCGTCGAGCAGCTCGTCGCCGCCATAGGGCCGACGATGCAGCGCTACCTCAGCGGCGACCTGGCGGGCTGATCGGCAAAGCGCTGCCTCGCGGCCCGCGAGCCCGGAAGGGCTCCGTCGCGGGCGGGCGGGCCCTAGATGAACCGCGCCCTCAGCGCCGTGGCCGCTTGCAGCAGCTCGTCGGCGGTCGGCTGACCATAGCCGTCAAACTGCTGCTCCAGCGCCGCCCGGCGCTGCACGTCGAGCCGGTCGCCCAGTGAGCGGTAGATGCCGAGGCGCGCGCCGACGGCGTACCGCGCCTGCTCGTCTCGCGGCAGGGCGAGGAGCTCGTCGAGCATCGCCATCAGGCGCCCCCGGTCGGCGGGCAGCGAGCCCTCGAGGCCGGGCAGCAGGTTGAGCGCGTGATCGGAGCGCAGCTCGAGGCGGGCGTCGCCGAGCCGCTCGAGGAGGTCGCGCAGCTCCCGCGCCACCTCGACGTCGTCGGGCAGCACGAACTCGCCGGCCGCCTGGCGCTCCGCCAGCGGGGTGCCCGGCACGACCGCGGCCGTGCGCAGGCGCACCACCAGCGGGCGCTCCGCGGGCGCGGCCGCGGCCACCGCGCGGATCACGCGGGCGGAGCCCGCGACGTGCGCGGCGGCCGCCGCGCGCCCGCCCAGCCCAGGCATCAGGTAGAAGCACAGCTCGAGGCCGGCGCGCACGACGTTCTCGCCGGCGGCGATCAGGTCGCCGCTCGTACAGCCCTTGTCGATCGCCATGAGGACCTCGTCGGCGCCCGATTCGAGGCCCAGGTGCACCCTCGTCAGGCCCGCGTCGATGAGAAGCGCAAGCTGCCGCGCCGTGCGCCGCGCCAGCGTGCTCGCGCGGCCGTAGGTGGTCACGCGATCCACGGCCGGGAACCGCTCCCGCACGCGCAGGATCACGGCCGCCAGCTTCTCGGGCTTCACGGCGCAGGGGTCGGCGTCCTGCAGAAACACCGTACGGCCTCCGCCTTGCAGGAACAGCGCGACCTGGGAGGCCTCCCGCGGCACGAACCCGCCGTGGATGGCCCCCACCCCGCGCTCCTCCAGCACCTCGGCAGCGGCGGCCATCGCGTCCACGTCGGCGAGCACGTCCTCCAGCGGTCGCAGCGACGACGCGCTGCCCTTGTACACCGGGCAGAAGGTGCAGCGGTTCCAGGTGCAGTTGCGGATCACGCGCACCAGCAGGCTGTGCGCCTCGCTCGGCGGGCGGATGGGGCCCTGCTCGAACGATGGGGTCGAGGCGTTCACCGGATGTCCTCCCGGACCGTCACTCAGCGTCAGTCGGTACGCAGCGTGCGCGGCGGCCGGCCCAGTGCGGACCCTACTGCCGCGGCGCGCGCCGCGAGAGCGCGCCGCCGATGATGATGATGCCGATGACGATGAGGACCAGGGGCCAGCCCAGCTCGCCCAGCGAATCCCAGCCCGAGGTGTTCTGCAGCAATCCCGCGATCACCAGCGCGGCGCCCGGCACGAGCGGCCACCAGCTTGAGGCGCGCCGCCGCCGCAGCGCGTCGAGCGCATAGATGGCGAGGAACCCGACGCCCAGGCCGAGAGCCACGGGGTTCCCGTAGAACGCGACGTGGTCGAGCATCAGCCCCACGCCCAGGCCGCTGAGCACGCCGGCGGGCACCAGCAGGCCGTAGTTGCCGCTGAACGCCCACCAGGTGAGAAAGCCGAGGCCGATCCACAGGGCGGGGCCGCCGGCGGCGACCACGTCGTTGAAACGTCCGCCGAGCAGCACGGCGCCGACCACGACGAGCACGGCGCCGAACGTCACGGCGGCGTTGTCGCGATGCTGCTTGAGGGCCTCCGCATCGACGGGCACCGTGAAGGTGACCCCGGATGGGCCGGCCCAGGCGCCGCCGGCGGCGGGGCCCGGCCGGGCGCCGCCTCCCCCGGCCGTCTGCTCGCCGCTCTCCTCCACGATCTCGCCCTCCAGGGCCTCATCGACGCCGTGGTCGCTGTCGCTCTCGGGCATGTGTCTCTCCGTTGCTCGGGGGAGAGCGGCGCGCCGCCCTCCCCTTGTCTGTCACTCGTAGTGTATCGCCTCGAGGATGTCGATCCGCGCCGCCCGCCGCGCCGGCAGGATGGCGGCGATGACGCCCACGATCACGGCCAGGACGACAAAGACCACGAGCTGGCCGCCGGGGATCGAGAAGGTGATGCCCTGCCCGGCGAACCTGGTCGTGATCACCCAGGCGAAGGCTACCCCCACGACGATCCCCATCAGCGCTCCGACGATCGAGGTGATGACGCTCTCGTAGCGCACCGTGGCCCGCACCTGGCGGCGCGACGAGCCGATGGCCCGCAGCAGACCGATCTCGCGGGTGCGTTCGTACACCGCCAGCACCAGGGTGTTCACGATGCCGAACAGCGAGATGATCACGCTCATGGCGAGAAGGCCGTACACCAGGTTGAGCAGCTGGTTCACCTGCCCCACAAGGCTGTCCTTGTACTGCTGAGCCGTCTTGATCTCGGCTGTGGGCACCGCGGCGAGAGCGGCTGTGAGTTGCTCCGCCTGCTGCGTGAGGTCGGTTCCCGAAGCGGCCTTCACGAACACCATGTACTGCTGGGGCGTCGGGAACAGGGCCCGGTAGCCGGCGTTGCCGACGACGATGCCGTTGAGCATCATCGGGTCGCGGTACAGGCCGATGACCCTGAGCTTCGCACGCCTGCCGTCCGCGGTCTCCACGATGATGGTCCTACCGACTTTGACGCCGAGCGTGGAGGCCGTCTGTTCCTCGACGATCGCGTTGGACGTCCCCAGCCTGCCGAGCAGCGCGTCGCCGCCCCCACCCAGCCAGTCGAAGCGCCAGAGCGGCGCGAAGACGGCGGGGTCGATGCCGTTCACCGTCGTGAGCCGGCCGTTCGCCTTCACCTGCTGCATGTCAAGGCCGGCGGCCGTCTGCACGCCGGGCAGCGACTGCAGACGCGCGGCCGTGTCGCCGGGCAGCGGCACGAAGCCCTGGCTCTGCACCACGAAATCGGCCCGGGAGACCTTGTCGAACGCGTCCACGAACGAGCTCTTGAGGCCCTGCGCGAAGACGGCCACGAACACCACCACGCCGAGGCCGATCATGAGCGCCGAGGCGGTGGCGGCCGTGCGCGCCGGATCGCGCATCGTGTTGTCGCGGGCCAGCCGGCCGCTCACCGGCGCCAGCTTCTGCAGCGGCCAGCCGAGCGCGCCGGCGAGCGGCCGGATGAGGTACTTGCTGGCGATGGCCACGGCCACGAACACGAGCACGGCGCCGAAGGCGATCGTCCCGAGACGCGATGTGGTCGTGCCCGGGCCGTACATGCCGCCGACGATGCCGAGCACGCCGAGCACGGCCACCACGCCGGCCACCACGGGCATGAAGCGCGCGAACCGGGCGGGCGGGAGGGTGGAACCCTCCTGCAGGGCGGCGATGGGCGGCACGCGCGTAGCGCGGGCCGCCGGCACGACCGCCGACAGCAGCGTGACGAGCACGCCCACGGCGAGCGAGACGATCACCGTGCGCGGCGCCAGCACGAGGCCGCTGTGCGGGATGTCGATGCTCGCGGCCTGGAAAAGCCGGATGACGCCGGCGGCGATGCCGAGGCCGGCGAGGATGCCCAGGACCGAGGCCAACAGGCCCATGGCGACGGCCTCCACGGTGAGGCTCGTGAGCACCTGGCGCCGAGAGGCGCCGAGCGCCCGCAGCATGGCGAGCTCGCGGCGCCGCTGCGCCACCGTCATGGAGAACGCGTTGAAGATGATGAACGCGCCCACCAGCACGGCGATGCCGCCGAACGACAGAAGCATGGGCTTGAGGAACATGCCGATGGCGTCGCTCAGCTGCTTGGTCTGGTCGGCGGCGGCCTGCGTGCCGGTCTTGACCTCCGCGTAGGCCGGCACGGCCTCCCTCACCCGCTGCGCCAGGGTGTCGGGCGAAACACCGACCACAGCCTTGATGTCGATCTCCGAGACGCGTCCCGGCAGACCGAACCAGCGCTGCAGATCGGGCAGGGTCCCATCGATGATGGTCGAGCCGCCCAGAGACGACTGCGACGCGAAGGTGAAGACGCCGCTGACGCGGACCTCCTCGCTGCCGCCCGCGGTGACCACCGTGAGCGTCGACCCCACGTCCAGCTTCTCGTCCTGCGCCAGCTTCTGGATGATGGACACCTCGCCGGGCTGCTCGGGCACGCCGCCCTTCACGTAGGTGGTGTTGCTGATGTCGGTGGGGACCGCCGAGAAGAACAGGGTCGGCGCCCCGCCGGTCGAGACCACCTTGCCACGCACGGCGATGGCCCCCGCGCCGGTCACGTACCCGTACGCCTCGGCGACCCCGTCCACGCCTCTCAAGGTCTGCTCCAGCGACTGGGGCAGGCCCTCAGTGGAGCCGGCCATCTGGCTGGTGAACCTCGCCTTGCGCGTGACCGTGACGTCGATGCCTTTGTAGGCTTCGGTGAAGATGTCCTTGAAGCCGCGGTCGATCTGGTCGCTGAGCACGTACGTGCCGCAGATCATCGCCACCCCCAGAAGGATGGCGAGCGTGGTGAGGAAGGTGCGCAGCTTGTGCGCCGTGAGGCTGCGCCAGGCGATGCGGATCATCGCACGTCCTCCAGCGATTTGATGACGTCGTGAATCTCGTCGCGACCCAGACGCCCGCAATCGTGGGCGATGACGCCGTCCTTGAGAAAGACGATGCGGTCCGCGTAGGTGGCCGCGTGCGCGTCGTGGGTGACCATGACGATGGTCTGGCCGAGCTTGTCGGAGGAGTGGCGCAGAAGCTGCAGCACCTCCTCACCGGCGCGCGAGTCGAGGTTGCCCGTGGGCTCGTCGGCGAAGAGCACCGCGGGCCGCGAGGCGAGCGCGCGGGCGACGGCCACGCGCTGCTGCTGCCCGCCGGAGAGCTCGGCGGGCTTGTGCTTCAGCCGGTCGCCGAGACCGACGGTGGCGACGAGCTCGTCGATCCAGGCCTGCTCGCCCTTGCGCCCGGCGATGGTCAGCGGCAACACGATGTTCTCGGCGGCGGTCAGCGTGGGCAGCAGGTTGAAGGTCTGGAAGATGAAGCCGATCTTGTCGCGCCGTAGCTGCGTGAGGGCGCGGTCTTTGAGGCCCGTGATATCGAGGCCGTCGACCCACACGTTGCCCGCGCTGGGCCGGTCAAGGCCGGCGAGGATGTGCATGAGCGTCGACTTGCCCGAGCCGGAGGGACCCATGATGGCCGTGTAGGCGCCGCGCTGCAGGTCGAGGTCGACGCCGGCCAGGGCATGGACGCAGGCGTCACCCTGGCCGTACAGCTTGGTGACGCCGCGGGCCTGGACGACGGCGTCGTCCAGGCCGATGGTGGTTCCCGCTTCGCAGGTCGTCGGCGCCGCCGCGGAACCGGCCTGCGCTGTGCTCTCGGTCATGTCGCTCACGCTTCCCCCTTGAAGTCGGCGGCCGTCGGCGACGACCCGTGGAGGGCCGCGCCTCCGGGCGCGGCCCTCCACTTCTCTTGCCTTCTGTGTGCCACGCGGAGCGCGAGTGGCAACCTGCGCTTGCGTCCTCCCGCAGGGGGAGGGGCAAGCGCCGCTCATGTTTCGGCCGGCGGCTCTTCGACCGGCGGAGCCTCGTCGGCGGGGGCGGATCCAGTCGCGGAGTCGACCGGCACCACTGGCGGCACCACTGGCGGCACCACTGGCGGCACCACTGGCGACACCACTGGCGACACCACTGGCGGCACCGGCTCGTTCGGGATCACCAGCGCCATCGCCTCGTTCGGGAGCACCGGCGCCATCGCCTCGCCCGGGAGCGGCGGCCCGCCAGCCGGCTTGCGGGCCTGGCGCCACTCGACGATCGCCAGAGCGATGGCGCCGGTACCGAACAGGATCATCGCCATGACCACGAGCCCGCCCAGCACCGGGATGCGCGAGACGATCGTCGTGCCGATGACGCCGAGCGTGACGGCCAGCATCAGGTTGTCGTTCTGCTTGCTCCCCGCCAGCGCGCGCTGCGCGATGAACGCCGCCACGGCCGTGGTCGCGAAGAAGTAGGCGAGCATGGCGAGCAGCACATACGGGATCACCACCAGCCAGCCGACGATGCTGATCACGAGGACGACGAGCACGGCCGGCCCCGCGATGAAGAAGATGAGCGCCCCCCAGCCGAGTGATCCGGCAGGCTTGAGCTTCAGGCGGCGGTGCACGGCGCGTAGCTGCCGCGGCATGAGCGCGGCGGCGACCAGCGCCAGCACCAGGAAGAACGCCGTCTGCACGATCCAGCCCATCAGCGTGAAGCCCCACCACGGGCGGATGACCGTGTGCTGCGTCACCCAGTTCAGCGACCCGGCCCAGTTCGCGTTATCGATGAGCTGGACGCCGCCGGTGACCTGGGCTCCGGGTTCGCTGGTGAGCGTACCGCCGAACAGCACGATGGATTTGTCCTGCGGCGACATCGTGCGGCCGACGACCGCGGTCGATGCGAGGCGCACGTCCCCGCCGAAGACGACGATGTTGTTCTCGACGAGGCCGCGCACGAGCACGTCGCCACCGAACGCCACGAGGCTGCCGACCACGGTACCGTCGATGGTGACGTCTCCCCCACCGGCGACCACCGACTCCACGCGCTCGCCGGCGGGCACGGTCACGTCCTCACCGAACTGGACGATCGCTCCCCGCGTCTCGCCGCTGGTCGCGAGCGGCGTCGCGGTGGGATACGCCTGCGGACTCGCCGCCGCGGCGGGGCCGGTCAGGACCAGCCCGAGCAGCACCAGCGCGGCGGCGATGGCCGAGAGCGCCAATGACGGTCGCAGGATCTTCATCACTTGTTGAGTCGACATCACTCTACCTCCACGATCACAGGGGTCGGTTCGATGCGGGTTCTTGCGATTCGGACGCAGCGGGAGTCTCCGTCGGCTCTGGGGCGACCGCCGCAACGGGGCTCTGCAGGGCGGTCGGCGCCTCTGGCGCCGCCGGCGTCACGACCGTCCGCGGCGGCGCGGGCGCCTGCGGCGGAAGCGTCGCCGGCGCCGTCACGCTCACCAGCGGCGCCGGCGCGCCTGGGGCGGTCGCCGGCTGGACGACCGCCGCCGCGCGCGCCGGAGCCTCGTCGTAGCGGAACAGGAGCTCGGCCCAGCGGGCGCACACCCATCCCCAGCCGTTGAGGATGTGCAGGCTCAGGAACACGTTGAGGATGGCGCCGGGGACAGCGAGGATCGCCAGCCACAGCGGCGGCGTCCACGCCCGGCCGTTGCCAAAATCGACAAAAGGGATACCCCAGAAGTGAGCCACGGGGAGGTAGACAAGCCAGAAGAGGATACCGGCCAGCGTCACGAGCAACGTGAACGAGACGATGCCGAGGGCCAGCTTGGCCAGCAGGTAGAAGAGGTCCCTCCAGGTGGCGCCGCTGCCGAAGTGGGCCTTGAGCTTGCCCCATACGCCGTTCACGTTCTCCCAGGCGCGAGGCGGCGCCGACACCGCGGCGCCGAGCAGGTACTTCGCCTGAAGGCGCTCGAAGGCCCCGAACAGCCACCACGCCCCGGCCACGATGAGCAGGATGGGGATGCCCACCCAGATGATCACGAGGCCGAGGCCCACAGACAGGCCGGTGACCAGAAAGACGAAGTAGAACAGGCCGAGCGGGAAGGCGAGCACCTGAAACAGGAGGTTCAGCCAGGTGCGCGGGCGCGCCACGACGCCGAAGAACCAGCCGAGCATCGAGTCGTTCATCTCCGCACCTCCCAGGATCCTCCGCGACTTGCACGAGTAGCCTAGCGGGAGGCGGGGGCTCCGTCGTCACCCCACGGCGTGAACACGTGGCCGCCCGCAGAGGGATTCTTGCGGCGGCGCCCGTACCCCCACGGGGGTACGCCGGCCGCCGCGCCGCTACTCGGCGGCGCTCTCCCCGGGGCGCACCAGGCCCACCTCGTAGGCGAGGATCACGGCCTGCGTGCGGTCGTGCAGCCCGAGCTTGGCGAAGATCCGCTTGACGTGCGTCTTCACCGTGCCCTCGCTGAGAAAGAGATGCGCGGCGATCTCGCCGTTGGTCATGCCGCGCGCCACCAGCACCAGCACTTCGTGCTCGCGCGCCGTGAGGTCGTCCAGCACAGCCGGGTCGCGAGGCGCGCCGGCGCGCTCCGCCTTGTCGCGGAAGGTGGCGATCAGGCGCGTCGTCACCGAGGGCGCGATCATGCCGTCGCCGGCGGCGACGATGCGGATGCCGGCGACAAGATCGGCGGCCGGCGTGCGCTTGAGCAGAAAGCCGCTGGCCCCGGCCTTGAAGCCCTCGTAAACATACTCATCAAGGTCGAAGGTCGTGAGGATGAGGACGCGCGAGGTCTCGTCGCGCCCCAGCGCGACGATGGCGCGCGTCGCCTCGATCCCGTTCATCACCGGCATCTGCACGTCCATGAGCACGACGTCGGGGTCCAGGCGGCGGGTCAGCGCCAGCGCCTCGCCGCCGTCGCCGGCCTCGCCGACGACCTCGATGTCGGGCTCTGACTCAATGATCAGACGCAGACCGGACCGCACCATCTGCTCGTCGTCGGCCAGCACCACGGTGATGCTCATGTGCCCTCCTTGGGCAGCGGGAGGCGCGCGCGCACGGCGAAGCCGCCCTCCGCGCGCGTGCCCGCCTCGAGTTCTCCTCTGAACGTGGCGACGCGCTCTCCCATGCCCACGAGGCCGCGACCGCCGCCGGCGACGCCGGCGGAGACCCCGCGGCCGTCATCGACGACGGCGAGGGCGAGCGCGTCCTGCTCGTAGCGCACGGTCACGGTCGCGCGCGTCTTGCCGGCGTGCTTGAGCGTGTTGGTCAGCGCCTCCTGGACGATGCGATACGCGGTGAGATCGAGGCTGGCCGGCAACGCGCGCGCCTCGCCCTCCAGGCTCAGGGTGACCGGCAGCCCGGCCTCGCGGACCTGCGCGCACAGCCTCTCGAGCTGGCCGAGGCCTGGGGCGGCGTCGAGCCCCACGCGGTCGTCGGGCGCACGCAGGATGCCGAGCATACGCTCGATGTCCTCGAGCGCCTGGCGGCCGGCGGTCTCGATGCTGCCGAGCGCCTGGCGGGCCAGTTCCGGCTTCGCCTCCATCACGCGCTGGGCGGCGCCCGCGTGCAACACGACCACGTTGAGGGCGTGCCCCACGCTGTCGTGCAGCTCTCGGGCCAGGCGTGAGCGTTCCTCCGCCACCGCGTCTCGCGCGCGCGCCTCGCGGTCGGCCGCGAAGAGCGCGGCTTTTCGCTCGGCGCGCTCGACGCTGCCGCGGTAGATGCGGATCACCACCGCGATCACCCAGACGAGCGAGAGCGAGGCCCAGGTGCCCAGGGCCGTCTGCCACGACAGGTTCGGCGCACTCAGCACCAGGATGACCATGCCGGGAGCAGCCAGGAACCCGGCCGCCAAGGCGAGCCGCCAGCGGTCGAAGGCCACGGTCGCGAAGGACGCGACGACGACCGCCCACAGAGCCGCCTGGGTGAACTGGAAGCCGATGATCGACTGCGCGCACAAGAGGAAGAGCGAGAGGCAGAGACTGGCGAACGGCGACCACCAGAGGATGGCCAGCGAGAGGGCGCTGGCGACCGTCAGCGTGATGAGCAAGGGATCGTCGGGCCGGTAGCCGGCAGGCGTCGCCCCGCTCGTGAGCAGCTCGACCAGCCCGGCCGCCGTGAACACGAGCGCGAGCGCGATGCTCACGGGAAGCGGATCGAGCGCGCGCGGCCAACGCGAGGTGGGCGGCGTGGAGGCGCCGGGCGCGGCGGCGGAGAGGATGTCGGCCGGCTGGTCCACGCCCGCAGTATAGTGCACGGCCGCGGGCGTGCGGCGAAGAGGGAATGGTGGAGGCGGCGGGAATCGAACCCGCGTCCACGGACGCCTTGGCGGAGTCTCTACAGGCTTAGCCGGCGCATTGATCTCGCTCGCGGCCCCCGCGTCGGCCGGGCGCCGTCTGCCAGCTCCGATCAGTCTCGGGTGCGCTCGCTCGGAGCAGCGCGACCGCACCCCAGCCCACTTGATGACACCGCGGACCCCGGCCATGGGCGAGCCGGGCGCGATGCGCTACCTGACCAGGTCAGGCGGCGAGTGCGAGAGTGTTATTCTCGGCAAGTATATGGTTCCGGCAGTTTAACGAGGCCACCGGACCTCGGCCTGCTGCTCCCACCTCGGTACAGCCCATGTCGAGACCTGTTCGCCCCCATGGGCAGCCTTGGTGGCTGCGCCCTCTGAGTATACCAGACCCCGGAAACGGCGAAACCGCGGCGGAGCCGCGGTTTCGCCTGTGAACGCTGGTACTCGGCAAGCCAGCCGATGTGCGGTGCGCCTACGGCGCCCCGCACGTTGACCCGGCTACGCCGGTCAGTCTTCGACCGTCTGCACCTCGCGCCGGTCGCGGCGCCGGAAGTACATGTTGCGGCAGAGCGGGCCCTCGCCGGAGGCGTAGCAGCTCTGCACGGCCACCGAGCACTGCGGCAGCGGGGTGCGGGCCACCTTGACCACGCCGAACCCGCCCTTGCCGCGCTCGATGTCCTCGAACATCTTGAGGTCGATCTCGTGCGGGAACACCTTCTCGATGCACCCGAAAAACGTGTCGCCGTCTTCCTTGAACGCATAGAGAAAACGGCAGTTCATGCTGAGACAGGCCGCCGGGTAGACGACCTTCTCGCACTGTGCCGAGCATTCCGTACATTCGAGCAACTCTTCAGACAAAGCGATCAGCCTCCTACAGCAGAACGGCCGGCGAACGGCACCGACCCTTCGCGCATAGTAGCACAGGCTCCCCGTGCGTGAACAGGCCGCTTAACCTGCGCTTAATACTTTCTATTCTGCTCAGCGGCGGCCTGCTTGTGACCCGGCGCACATATTCCTGTTGACATGACACTACGCCGACAGTGAAAATAGCGCTCACCAAGCCGTCCGCGCGGTGAGAGAGGGTACCGCGCGCGGGCGGGCAACCAGTTCTCCAAGGAGGTGCCGGACACGCATGGACGCATTGATGCTCTCCCGTATCCAGTTCGCGTTCACCGTCGGCTATCATTTCATCTTCGTGCCCATCAGCATCGGCCTCGCGCTGATGGTCGTGTTCTCGGAGCGGCGCTACTTCAAGAGCAACATCCCCGCCGACAAGGCGGCCTCGAACTTCTGGATCAAGCTCTTCACGACCACGTTCGCCATCGGCGTCGCCACGGGTCTCACCATGGAGTTCGCCTTCGGCGCCAACTGGGCGGACTACTCGCGCTACGTGGGCAGCATCTTCGGGGCGCCGCTGGCCGCCGAGGGCCTCTTGGCCTTCTTTCTCGAGTCGACCTTCCTCGGCGTGCTGCTCTTCGGCCGCAAGAAGGTCTCCAGGGGCGTGTACTACGCCTCAGCGTGGCTGGTGATGATCGGGACCCTGCTCTCGGCCGTGTGGATCCTCATCGCCAACTCCTGGCAACAGACCCCGGCCGGCTACAAGATAGAGGACGGCCGGGCCATCCTCACGAGCTTCTGGGCGGCCGCCTTCAACCCGTCCTTCGCGCCGCGCTACGTGCACACCATCGTCGCCTGCGTCATCGCCGGGTGCTTCGTCGTGGCCAGTATCTGCGCCTGGTACCTGCTCAAGAAGCGCCATCTGCACTTCGCCCGCCAGGCGCTCGTCACCGCCCTCGTCGTCGGGCTCCTTGCGTCGGCGGCCATGCCGTTCATCGGCCACTGGCACGCGCTTGAAGTCGCCAAGTTCCAGCCGGTCAAGATGGCTGCCTTCGAATCGCTCTACGACACCAAGGCCAGCGCACCCCTGTACCTGTTCGGCTGGGTGCGCGACCACAACGGCGATCCCGAGGTCACGGGTCTCAAGATCCCCGGCGGCCTGAGCCTGATGCTCGGCCTCAGCACCAGTCACGTGGTCACTGGGCTCGACAGCGTCAAACCCCAGGACCGCCCGCCGCTGCAGCTCGTCTTTCAGAGCTACCATCTGATGATCGCCCTGTCGTTCCTGTTCATCGGCGTGATGCTGCTGGCGCTCATCATGCATTTTCTCAAGCGCCTCGAGAAGGCGCGTTGGCTGCTGTGGCTGCTGGTCGCGTGCTTCCCGCTGCCCCTCATCGCCATCAACATGGGCTGGGCAGCCACCGAGGTAGGGCGGCAGCCGTGGATCGTCCAGGGCCTGCTGCGCACCAGCGACGGCGTCTCGCCGGTGGTCTCCGCCGGCGAGATCTGGGCCACGCTCGGCCTCTTCGGCCTGATCTACCTGATCCTGTTCATCGCCTGGCTGCGGATCTTCCTGGGGATCATCCGCAAGGGCCCGGACGACGTCGTCGAGATGCTGGAGGCCGAGAGGGCCTCCGCGCAGCCCGCTCCCGCCGGCGCGGGGAGGTGACGTGATGACTCTCGAGAACATCTGGTTCTTCCTCGTCGCCTTTCTGCTCACCGGCTACGTGATCCTCGACGGCTTCGACCTTGGAGCCGGCGTGCTCTATCCCTTCATCGCCCGCAACGAGGACGAAAAGCGCGTGGTCCGCGCCTCGATCGGCCCTATTTGGGACGGCAACGAGGTCTGGCTGGTGGCCGGCGCCGGCGCCGTGTTCGCGGCCTTCCCCATGGTCTACGCCATGACGTTCAGCGGCTTCTACCTCGCCATCATGCTCGTGCTGTTCGGCCTGATCCTGCGCGCCGTCTCGCTCGAGTTCCGCCACCGCGACAAGAGCTGGAGCAAGGTCTGGGACGGCGCCTTCTTCCTCGGCAGCCTGGTACCGTCGATCCTCGTCGGCTGCGCTCTGGGCAACGTCATCCGCGGCGTGCCGATGAACGCCAACGGCGACTACACGGGCACGTTCCTGCAACTGCTCAACCCGTACTCCTTGCTGGTCGCCGTGACCGGGCTCTTCCTCATCGTCACCCACGGCGCCGCGTGGCTGGCGCTCAAGTCCGAGGGCGCCATGCACGCCCGTGCGGTGCAGTACCGCAAGATCACCTTCTGGGTGTGCGCGGTGCTGGCGATCGCGACCTCCGTGGCCACCATCGCCACGGTCTCGCGCGCGTCGGACAACGTGCTCGGCAGGCCGCTCGGCTGGTGCTTCCTCGTCGTCCTTCTGCTGTCGCTGCTCTACACCATCCGGCAGATGATGAAGGAGGGCGCCGAGCTCAGGTCCTTCCTCGGCTCGGCGGTGACGATCGTCGCCCTGGCCGGCATCGCCGCGGTCGGCAACTACCCCGAGATCGTCCCGGCGCGGGGCACGCCGCCCGAGACCAGCCTCACCGTCACCAACTCCGCCTCCGGGCATTTGACGCTTCAGGTCATGCTGATCGTCGCCATCATCGGCTGCCCACTGGTGCTGCTGTACACGGCCTACGTCTACTGGGTGTTCAGGGGCAAGACCAAGGCGGCCGACGCGGAGTACTGACGCGGCCGCGCCGTCATCCACGTACCGACCGCGAAGGGCGGCGGGCCGCAAGGCCCGCCGCCCTTCGCGTACTCGGGAGCAGGTGGCAACGTTCTCCCACGCAAAAACACACTCGCACACCCCAGAACACTTGACATTCACCGGCGCCAGCCTGAGAATCGCGGGAATGCGTTCGATTATGAGCGATTCTGACACCACATCACAGCCTCTGGGGAGCTCGATGTCGTCGCCAGACATGCGTGAGATGTTCCCCGCCGAACGGCAGGGTCGCATTTTGGAGATACTCGCCGAACAGCGCGGCGTGCGCGTCTCCGCGCTCAGCGATCTGCTCGGGGTGTCCGAGATGACCATCCGCCGCGACCTCGAGCGCCTGGAGACCGAGGGCCTGCTCTCACGCACCCACGGCGGGGCCATCCTCAAGCAGCACATCGTCGAGGAGCCGCGCTACGTCACCAACGTGCGCGCGCACGCCCAGGAGAAGCAGCGCATCGCCCAGGCGACGGCCGCCATGATCAAGCCCGGCGAGACCGTGTTCCTGGGCTCGGGCACCACTGCCACGCAGGTCCTTTCGCACGTCGATCCCGAGCTTCACGCGCGAATCATCACGCACAACGTGGGCGCGGTGTCTTCGGCCCAGGAGAAGGCCCTCGACGTCATCCTCCTCGGGGGCCTGTACCGGCCACGCTCGAACACGCTCGAGGGAGCGTTGTCGCTGGAGGTCCTGAGCGGCTTTCACGCCTCCAGGTTCATCCTCGGCGCCGACGGTGTCAGCCTCGAGGAGGGCGTCACCACAGCCAGCGTCGGTATCGCCGGCGTCGAGCGCGCCATGATCCGCCAGACGCGCGGCGAGGTGATCGTCCTCGCCGACGGCAGCAAGATCGGCGTCGTCGGCGACTTTGTGATCTGCACCCTCGACGACGTGCAGGCGGTCGTCATCGACGACGGTGTCGATGCCGACGTGCGCGACGAGATGTTGCGGCGCGGACTGCGGGTGGTCGCTGTATGAGAGGTCGACTGAGAGGATCTGATGCACATGAAGCACGTTGAGCTACTCACCGCAAAGCAGGTCGAGCGCGTCCACGAAGCATCGCTGTGGGTCCTCGAGAACGTCGGCGTCCTGGCTCACCACGCGCCCGCCCGCGAGGTCTTCAAGGCGCACGGCTGCAGCGTCGATGCCGACGGGCTCGTCAAGTTCCCGCCGACGGTCGTCGCCAAGTACGTGCAGGCCTGCCCGTCGAGCTTCACCTTCCGCGGCCGCGACCCGCAGTACGACCGCACGATCCCCGACTGCGGACCCGTGGTCGTCACCGGCAGTTCGGCGCCCAACGTGGTCGATCCAGCGACCGGGGTCGAGCGCCGCGCCACCTCCACCGACATCGCCAACATCGCCCATCTCATCAACGAGCTCAAGGGCTTCGACATCTTCTCGATCTCCACGCTCGCCGACGACGCGCCCCCCGGCCAGTTCAGCCTGAGCCGCTTCTATCCGGCGCTCAAGAACTGCCTCAAGCCGGTGCGCAGCAACACCCCCAACATGGACGACCTGCGCCAGGTCATCCGCCTCGGCGAACTCATCGCCGGCGGCGCCGACGCCTATCGCGAGCGCCCGATCATCAACCATCACTACTGCCCGATGGTCAGCCCCTTGACGATGGACATCGACTCGACCGAAGCGGTGATGTATCTCACCGAGCGCGGCCTGCCCGTGTACACCACGGTGGTGCCCAACGCCGGCCTTACCTCGCCGATGACGCTCATGGGCACGCTGATCGTCGGCAACGCCGAGTTCCTCGCCATCACGGTCTTCCAGCAGATGGTCAAGGAAGGCACGCCGATCATCTACGCCAGCCTGCCCACGGTCGCCGACATGCGCACGGGCGCCTACGCCCCGGGGGCCATCGAGACCGGCATGCTCTGCATGGCTCAGGCGCAACTGGGGCACTTCTACAACGTCCCCACCGGCGGCTACATCGGCCTCACCAACGCGCACAGCAACGACGCGCAGTCGGGCTACGAGACGGGCATGAACACGCTCGGCGCGGTGCTCGCCGGGGCCACGCTGCTCAACATGGGCGGCCTCTTCAGCTCGCTCATGGCGTTCGACTTCGGCAAGGCCGTGGTCGATGACGAGATCGCCCTCATGAACAAGCGCGTGGTGCGCGGCCTGGAGTTCAGCGAAGACAGCCTCGCCCTCGACGTCATCGCCCAGGCGGGACCCGGCGGCGACTACATGAAGAGCAAGCACACCAAGTCGCTGATGAAGACCACGGCGCTCTTCCCCAAGGTCGCCGACCGCGGCATGCGCGCGCAGTGGGAGGCGGCCGGACGGCCGGACGCGCAGAGCCGCGCGCGCGCCGTGGCCCGCGGCATCCTGTCGCAGCCCAACCCGGCCGTCTGGGCGCCCGATCTGGACGCGCGCATCCGCGCCGAGCTCCCCGGCCTCGTCGCCGGCGACGCCGTCTGGGCCGAGGCCGAGGGCGACGCCTAGCGGCGCCCGCCGCGCGGCGCGAGGCCGTCCGTCACCATCCACACGATCACATCCAGACACGAGAAGAAGGGGTGCAAGCAATGGGCAACGAGGCCATGTACGAACAGCTCAAACAGGCGATCGTCGACCAGGACGCTGACGCCGTCCTCGAGGCCGTCAACGAGGCACTGGCCGAGGGTATCGACCCCCGTGACGTCATCAACAAGGGCCTCCTGCCGGGCCTCAACGTCATCGGCGAGCAGTTCGAGAGCGAAGACATCTTCCTGCCCGAGCTCATGCAGGCCGCGCTGGCCTTCCAGGCGGCGATGACCGTGCTCGAACCGGCGATCAAGGAAGCCGGTGGCGCCGACGAGAAGAAGGGCACGATCGTCATCGGCACCGTGAAGGGCGACCTTCACTCGATCGGCAAGAACATCCTCAAGCTCCTCTTCGAGACCTCGGGGTTCGAGGTACACGACCTCGGCATCGACGTCGACCTCTTCAAGTTCATCGACAAGGCCAACGAGGTGAACGCCGACATCATCGCCATCTCGGCGCTCCTCACCACGACGCTCATCGGCCAGAGAGACGTCATCGACGCGCTCAAGGACCAGGGCACGCGCGACAAGTACAAGGTCATGGTGGGCGGCGGCGCGACCACCCAGGAGTGGGCCGAGACGATCGGCGCCGACGGCTGGAGCGGCAGCGCTTACGATGCCGTCGTCAAGGCCACCGAGCTGGTCTCGTGACCGGCGCCTCGAAGCCGACCGCCGAACCCGCATCCTGAGGAGAACGACATGATCGACCTTATCGAAGTATTCGACCGCGCCGAAGTAGGGCCGCTGATCTCCGAGACCGACTACTACATGAAGCGCTACGTGCCCAAGCTCGCCGAGGTCATCGCGCGTCACAAGGTCAAGTGGGACAAGCAGACCATCATCAACACCGACGACGACCTCACCGACCGCGTCTTCCAGGCGGCCATCGACCTGCTCGCCGAGGCCGGCGCCTACTGCCCCGAGACCAACCGCGTGATGCAGTTCACCCGCGACGAGATCCTGCTCGCCTGCTCGCAGGCGCCAAGGAGCGCGACCTTCGGCGAGGACCGCGAGCGCAAGACCATGTACGGCCGACGCCCCGACACCACGGGCGACCGGCCGTGGGTACACGTCGGCGGCGGCATCTACACCACCGACGAGCAGATCTTCATGGACACCGTCGAGAAGATGGCGTCGTTCAACATCGTCGACTCGGTCAGCGTGCCGTCGATCCTGCACCTGCGCGGCAAAGACTCCCGCGTGCGCTCGCCGCAGGAGATCCTCGCGGCCTGCAAGACGGTGCGCCTGGCGCGCGAGGGCATCCGCCGCTCCGGCCGCTCGGGCCTGCCGATCATCAACGGCATCTCCGCGGCCTCCCAGCCGGCCTCGATGTTCGCGGCCAGCTACCCCGATTTCGGCCTGCGCCCCAGCGACGGCTTCCTCATCGACTTCCTCTCGGAGATGGTGGTCGGTTACGAGGCGCTGCAGAAGGTCGCCTTCTACAACAGCATCAGCGCCAACATCGGCTCCACATCGACGCCGCTGTTCGGCGGCTACGCCGGCGGCGCCGAGGGCGTCGCCGTCACGGCCACGTGCTACATGATCATGGGCAACCTGATCTTCCGCGGCACCTACCACTACAACGCGCCGCTGCACAGCAAGCTGCACCTCTCCTCCACCAAGCCGCTCATCTGGGCGATCGCCATGTCCAACGCCGCCATCGGCCGCAACATGGGCTACCCGATGGTCAACCTCCCGTACCTGGGCGGCGGCTCGGGCACCAGGCAGTACCACTATGAGATGGCCTGCTACCTGCTCGCCATCGTCACCTCCGGCGGCAACATCTTCTCCGGGCACCCGGCCATGTCCGTGCAGTCCGACTCGCTGGTCCCGGACGACCACAAGTTCCACGCCGAGATGGGCCTGGCGGCCGCCAAGCTGACGCGCGCCGAGGCCGAGCCGCTCGCACAGAAGCTCTTCCCGCTCTTCGGCGACAAGCTCAAGGACCCCGACAAGGGCATGACCTTCCAGGAGGTCTACGACGCCAGGACCAAACGCATCGTGAACAGCGAGTACCAGAGGGCGATGGACGACGTGCGCGGCGACCTCGCCGGCATGGGCCTCGAGGTACCGGTCTCCTGAGCGCCGCGATAAGCTGACGCGGCCGGGGTCCCTCGCGCATGCTCCCACGGGAGCGCAAGGGACCCCGGCCGTTTTTGTCGCAACGAGCCAACGAAGGAACGCCCATGACAGAGCTGATCAGCGCCGACGACGTGATCGCGAGGATCGACGACTGGCGCGGCAAGGATGTGCGCTGCGAGGTGCTCGGCGGCGGCATCACCAACCGCAACTACCTGGTCACCGTCGATGGGGACCCAGGGGCCGCGGGCGTCGGCAGGTTCGTCCTGCGCATCCCCGGCGAGGGCACCGAGGCCTTCATCGACCGCACCCGCGAGCTGCACAACCACGCCGCCGCGGCGGCCACGGGAGTCACCCCGCCGCTGCTCCACGTGATCCAGCCCGGGGACTGCACGGTGGTCCCGTTCATCCCCAGCGAGACCATGCACCCCGAGTCGCTCGCCGGTCACCCCGAGCGCCTCGAGAAGATCGTCGCGGCGATGCGCACGTACCACGACCACGCCGTGTTCGACAACGAGATCCGCCTGTTCGACATGGTCCGCGAGTACCTGCGCATGGCGGGCGACGTGCATGCGGCGCGACCCGAGGAGCTCGCCTGGATGCTCGAGCAGGGCCGGCGCATCGAGCCGGCCATGGAGCGCGACCAGCCCGCTTTCACCGCCTGTCACAACGACCTGCTCAGCGAGAACTTCCTGCTGGCGCCCGACGGCAAGATGTGGATCATCGACTGGGAGTACGGCGGCATGACCGACCCGTACTTCGACCTCGGCGACTTCTGCGTCGAGCACCCCCTGAGCATCGACGAGGAGAAGCTCGTGCTCAGCGCCTACTGCGGCGGGATGGACGAGCATCGCTACGCGCGCGTGCAGCTGCACAAGCTGGTCGCCGACCTGTGGTGGAGCATCTGGGCGATGATCCAGGCGACTGTGTCCAAGCTCGATTTCGACTTCTACGAGTACGGGATGAACCGCATGCGGCGCTTCCAGAAGAACGCCGCCGACCCCGACTACGAGGCGTGGCTCGAGGCGGTGTGAGCACAGATCGCGCTTGAGGCGGTAACGCCTGTGACGCAGAACGAGCCCCCGCCGCCTCTGGCGGCCGGGGCTCGTTCTGCGTGAGGCGGGCGGCCCTGACGCGCTGCAGGGCGCCAGGGCCGCCCTCGCGGGCCTCCTAGTAGTGGAGCCCGGTCTTCTTCTTGAACTGCTCGACGCAGTTGATCTCGATGTCGAGCAGCTCGGCGATACGCGCCTTGGCCGCGAGGCCCTTGGCGATGCCCGGCACGCCCGTGATCACGCCGATGTCCAGATCCTCCCGGAGCTGGCGCATCATCGTCGGGTCGGACAGGTCGAGCGGCGTCACGTGGAGCTTGTCGGCCACGTACTGCTTGGCTTCCGTGATCCTCATCTTCTTGCTGAGCTGCATCCTTGCCACCAGATCTCCGGCGGCCCGGATCCCACCCATTGACGAGGCCAGCAGATGCGCGATGTGCATGCCGGCGGGGTCACCAGTACCCACCTACAACCCGTCCGCGTGGCCGATCTCGATCATCGCGGCGCTGCAACGCGTCACCACGTCGACAGCCGGGGTCTCGAACATCGGCACGCCGCCGACGCCCATGCCCACGTTGGGGTGGACGGGGATCTTGGCGATCTCGGTGCAGGCCTTGACGAAGGTCAGCGCCTTGCCGAGGTTCCACGGCACGGTCTTCCTGGTGTTCGTGTTGGAGACCGGGCCGAAGATGGCGCAGCCGGCCTCCTCGCAGATCTGGAGCTGCTGGTGCGGCCACATGCCGGCGAGGCGCTTGCCGTTGTACTCGAGCTGGCCGTGGAAGCCGAGCACCATCTCCGCCGACATGCCGATCTCGACCGGCAGGCCGGTCTCGTTGGCCACGTGGTCGCAGGCCTGAAGGACGGAGTAGAACTCGGCGTCGCCGGTGGACGCGACGGTGTCGAAGTCGATGCCGTCGGCGCCCATCTCGAGCATGCAGTCGCTCATCTCGATGCAGTCCGCAAGACACGCCTTGCCCGCCTCTTCCTGCGTCGTGCGGGCCTCGTCGATCTTGCCGAACGGCATGAGGTCGCTGGGGTTCTCGAACGACCCGTCCGGGCGGTAGTAGAGCCCCAGGTTCGGCATGAAGCCGTACAGGAGCGGGAAGATCGTCGTCTCCATGAGCAGCTCGACGTGGAGCATCTCGAGCGCCTTGAGGAAGCGCTGAGGCTTCACCGAGTAGTCGTTGTGCGAGATCTCCATCGAGTCGAAGCCGAGCATCGACTCGAAGAGGCGCACGCCCACCTCGCGGTTGACCGGCGCGACCACGCCGCTCGACATCCGCGAGGAGTTAAGCGCGTTGACGCAGCCGTCCTTGGTCATCACGACTTCGTTGCCGCGCTGGCAACCCCAGATGCGCGTGGGGGCGGCGAACATGTCGACGAGGTAGTCGACCTCGTTCTCCGTGAGGACCGGGATCTTAGCCTTCTTGGCGGCGTGCTCCGATCCCTCCTCAAAATCTCTGCGTAGTTCGTCCAGCGTGAGCTCCACGTTAGAGCTGTCGCCCATTCGCGTCAAGATTTTCATGAATGCGCGGCCTCCTTTGTTCGCGTCGTTCTTACTGTCTCACAGAACCCGGCGGCGGCCCGGCCAGAGCCGGGCCGCCGCCGGTACCGTCAAAGCGACCGGTCTCTCGTGACTGGGATCCGCCCTTACTCGACGGGGATCTCCTTCGCCACCGTCTCGAGGGCCATGCCCTGGCGCTTGCGCGTGACCCAGGCGATGAGCCAGATCACGAGCGCCGCCACGTAGAGCACGGCCATGAAGATGGCGGACTTCGAGTTGTTCACGCCGTAGATGGCGTCCTTGATGAACAGGTAGAGGTTGAACACCAGGAACGCCGAGTAGACGGCGGCGATGATGGACATCCAGGGGATGCCGGCGATGCCGCTCTTGGGCAGCGACGAGCTGTCCCAGATGGCCTTGGCGCGCCACCGCATGACCATGAAGGCGAGCGCCGAGCCGAGGAACATGATGATGATGGCGAGCGTCGCGTCGTAGGTGAACAGCTTGACGACGGTCACGCCGGAGTCTGCGTCGATGGGCGTATACGCGTAGAGCGCCGCCATGATGATCGACGGGATGGTCATCAGCACGAGGGCGACGACCGGCACGCCTCCGGACGTCACCCTGGCGGCGGCCTCCGGGAGGATACGGTCGAAGGCCGAGGCGAAGATCATGCGCGTCGACGAGAGGAACAGCGTGCCGAACCAGCCGAACAGCAGCAGCGAGATGGCGCCGACCAGGATGACCTGGAACGCCGCGTTGGGGACGATCCAGGAGATCATCGCCGTCGGGGAGATGTAGTCACCCCCGATGGGTGAGATGCCCCACCAGAAGGCCGCCATCGTCCCCATGAACGCCTGGTAGCCCACCTTCCAGGTCATCAACCCCAGGAAGGCCAGTGAGATCGCGGTCGGCACGAGCAGACCGCCGAGCATCATGTAGATGTTCTTGCGGAAGTCCTTTGCCCCTCGGACCTCGCCGTACAGGGTCGCCCCCCAGTTCGGCCACGCCATCCAGAACAGCATGAACGGGATGAGCGTCCAGGTGGCCCAGCTGAAGCCGCCCGCGAACGTGGAGGTCGGCATGCCGGTGCCCGCGCCGATGGCCTCGGTCGCCTGGAAGGCGCCGGAGTAGGTCTCACCCTCGACCGGGACGAGAGCGCCGGCGTCGTCATAGACGAACAGGCCCGATTCGTCGGTCTGGTACTTCTGCAGGTTGAGCATGCCCTTGTCGCCGCCGTAGTACTTCTCGGCGGCGGCGTTGAACTTCTCCTTGAAGGAGCTGCCGGAGGTGACGAGCAGCAGGACGCCGCAGACGATCACGCCGGCGAGGCCGATCCACATCGCCCACTTCTGGAACTTGGCGTAGGACTTCATGCCCACGGCCACGAGCGTGGAAGCGATGGCGATGACCACCAGCGAGGCCACGAAGATGCCCGTGCGCGTGCCCAGCCAGTCCGCCGCCCCGTTGAGGCCGAGGATGCGGAAGATCGGCTTGACGGTGGTCTGGACGCCCATGTCGGCGTAGATCGGTGTCCAGAGCCAGAGGATGAACCACCAGCCGACGGCGGCGAGCACGAAGCCGATGGGGCTGTTGAAGATGCGCGTCATCCACACGTAGTCGCCGCCGGCGCGCGGCATCGCCGAGATGAGACCCGCGTACACGATGATCTCGAGGACGATGAAGACGGCGGTGATCACGATCGACCAGAAGAGGCTGCCTCCCGGGATGAACGTGGCATACGCGAACGACCAGATCGCAAGGAACAGGTTGACGGAGAAGAACGAATAGCGGAAGCCGTCCCCGCTGGACCATCCCTTGACGAGACCACTGGCTTTTCGCACGAAGAGCGTTTGTTCTGGCGCATTCGTCGCCATAAACACAACCTCCTAACACAGACCGGTTGCGGACGACTCCAAGAACGTCGTCCCCCCACTTACAGCAGACTCGACGTCTCTCTCACCCCATCGTGAGCCTGTAGCGCTTGAGCTTCTTCTTGCCGTCGAGCTCGATGATGCACCCGGAGAGCGTGCCCTCGACGTACGAGCTCCCCGGGTTGATGGCCAGCGTGCGCCCGATGCGCACGGCGGCGCGACTCTCGTGGATGTGCCCGTGGAGAGAGAGGATCGGCTGGACCTGTTCGATCACCTCCTTGACGGCGGTGGAGCCCACATGGGCGACGTCCTGCCCCTGCACCGTGAGCGACTCCCAATCGATCTTCGGGGCTACGTCGAGCTGCGTGTCGTAGGGCGGGCAGTGCAGGCCGAAGACGAGGCGCTCGGGGCTCACGGTGGCTTGCGCGACGATGCCCTCGATGCGCGCCTTGAGCAGCGGCTCCTCCTCCTCGCGCGGCGTGTCCCAGGGCGTGAGGTTGGTCCAACCGCTGGAGGCGAGCTGGTAGCCCTCGGGCAGGTCGATGACGTTGCCCTCGCCGAGCTCGATCTGCGACGAGCTGGCGAGCAGCTCGTCGATGTCGGGGCGGTCGTCGTTGCCGGGGCAGACGATGCAGCGCATGTCGCCGCCGGCGAGACGCTCGTCGGCCCAGGCGACCCACTCCTCGACCGTGCGGCGCATCTGCGCATGGAAGAGCTCGTCGAGCTTGTCGGGGTCGCTGGTGTACTCGTTCCGCTCCTCGGGAGTCATGACCACGGGGTAGTAGCCGTGATCGCGGATCGCGCGCTGCTGGACCGCCAGCGCGTCGGCGCCGTCGATATCGTGGCGCACGTCCTGCATGTGGAAGGTGTACGTGCCGCCGCCGTTGTCCATGATCGGGACGACAGCCTTGCCCGTCATGTCGCCGCCGAGGATGAGGACGTCCGCCTCGTAGTGCTTGCCGGAGTTGATGAACTTGCGCCAGCAGGCCTCCGAGCCGTGTACGTCTGTGGCGAAGAAGAGTCGCACGCTCACGTCGGCCTCCCTTGGGCTGCGCTCAGATGACTATCCATCTCTGGTTTCGCTCCTTTCGGCACTGAGGTGTGCTCCATGAGGCCCCGCGGCTGCGCGGGCCGTCCGGGTGGGCGCCGGAAGTCGCGCCGCGCGGGTGCTTCGCCGCGACGAGCCTCCAACGCTGAGAGTGGTCCGAGCACTGCCCCCCATTCGCTTCCCGAATCGGCAGAATCGAACAAAATCAAAACCCATCATAGGCTCGACTGGCGCGGCGTCAAGTGCGACTCTGTTTGATAACGTGCGCGAACGTGCTAGTTTCACAGCCGCACGCCGCAACGCCCGACGAGCTGCGCGCCTCCGCGACCGGCAGAGCCTTTCCTGGAGAAGCGCACCTCGGACTATACGACCAACGGCCGGCAATGGATAGATGCCGGCGCGCGCGAACCTCGTCCGCCCGCGCGCCCGCGACGGGTACGACGAAGGATAGGTGGGCCTACGGCCCGCACAACAGGGAGAGGAGTCCAAGGCATGGCCGACATCTACGAAGAAGCAGCCCAGGCGATCATCACGAGTGACCGCGCCGCCGCCGAAGAGGTCGCGCGGCGCGCCCTCGACCAGGGCATCGCCCCCGGCGACATCATGGCCAACGGTTTCGTCAAAGGCATCCAGGAGGTCGGCGAGCTCTTCGAGAGCGGCGAGCTCTTCCTCCCCGAGCTGATGATGAGCGCCGACGCCATGGCCGGGGCCACCGAGGTCACCAACGCCGCCCTCGAGGGCGAGGCCGCGCAGGTCAAGGGGCGCATCGTCATCGGCACCGTGCAGGGCGACGTCCACGACATCGGCAAGGCGATCGTGATCGCCTACCTCAAGGCCAACGGCTACGAGGTCTCCGACCTCGGCCGCGACGTGCCCGCGGCGAGCTTCATCGAGCGCGCCAAGGCGGAGAACGCCGACGTGATCGGCATGAGCGCCCTGCTCACCACCACCATGGAGGAGCAGCGCAAGGTCATCAAGACCATCAAGGCCGAGGGCCTCTCCTACAAGACCGTGGTCGGCGGCGCCCCCT
>Ga0247841_10001408_pt1 | contig 54930 bp, 56 predicted proteins | sample LaCruzMarch2015__2_FD_192410 | JGI IMG/M metagenome (GOLD analysis project Ga0247841, IMG submission 192410) | Freshwater microbial communities from meromictic Lake La Cruz, Castile-La Mancha, Spain - LaCruzMarch2015_18m | ecosystem: Environmental > Aquatic > Freshwater > Lake | place: Spain... | reverse complement strand
CGGAAGAGAAATACAGAACTGTTCCCAGCGGTGTTTTTCTGTATTTTCCGGAGCCGCCAAACTGAGGATTCTCCTCGCTGAAGCAAAGAGACAGGTAACGTCCCTTTGAATGAAGTTTCCCATAAACATTTTCGACATATTTTTTTCTCTGCTCCGGAAACACGTGATGCAGCAGTTCCCAATCGTAAGCAAAGTCGAACGTCTCCTGGAGCTCCTTCAAATCGCCGAGAACGTCGGCGGCGATGAAACGGCACCTTACACCTTTCTCCCTCGCGTTTTCTTCGGCAATGCTTATTGCCGTCGGTGAAATGTCAATCCCTGTGACATCAAATCCCTTACCGGCAAGATAAATGGCGTCGTTGCCGGCGCCGCACCCGAAATCAACGGCTTTGCATGGCAGCACTTTTCCGCTCTCGATCAGCTCAACCAGAGCATCCGGCGGCTCCTCCATATTCCAGGGAATATCTTCCTGCGTCATCGTCCTGTAGATTTCATCCATATCCATCAGCTTCATTCCCTAAATCATCACATAAAGAGTCATCGCCAACTGAATGATGGACACAAGCAGTGTCCCTACGAGTATGCATTTTGAAATGGGCTTATCAAATTCACTTCGCCCTTTTCTGAGAAAATACGTATGTATAGCAAAAGCAAAAATGCCACCGAGACTGAGTATTAATGAAAAAATGTTACCTGATGAGGAATGCCTGGAAATTAATATTAATCCCCAGAGAATAAAAAGCAATAGCGGAAAATGGAGTAATAAGAAACCGGTAATACCGCCTGGAAGTTTAAATAATTCCCACTCCTTCCAGTATGCTGAATCAATTTCATGATTTATTAATAAAACTGAATTGGCCAGATATAGCCACAATAGCAAGTCAGGCATAAGGACACCTCTTATTAATATTTTCGCATCACGCTTATCGCTTGCTTGTAGCGAAAGGCAATCCGCTGGAGCGATGGATTGGGCAATTTATTCGATTTTCTTTATTTTTTTCCGATATTCCATGCCTTTCCGACATTATTCCCAACTTCCCAATAATTGTTGTCCGGCATTGTCAAAGTGAAAGGGTTTATTTTTTTTATGTCGGGTTTTCCGTCGGTAAGATAGCGTTCTTCTGAATACACCTCAACAATTTCACCGATAAATAATGTGTTAAATGGCAATTTAACTTCGTCATATACCTTGCATGCTATACAGACAGGACATTCTTTGATCAAAGGCGCAGCTTTCAAATCACCGTAAAAAACTTCAAAAATTCCTGATTTGTCTGTGTTGCTGCCGGACACTAATCCGCAATAATCGGTTTTTTCAATCATTGCTATTCCAGGAATATTTACGCTGAAAGCTTTTTTTTCTTCAATTCCCTTATTTGTGTAATGCGGTCCCAATGCGACACCTATCATTGGCGGTTTGAAATTAACTCTTGAAACCCACCCCACTGCCATAAAATTTGCCTTCCCTTTCACAACAGAACCGACAAGAACCATCGGCATAGGATAAACAAATGCATTATTATCAATTCTTATTCTTCCCATATGCTTTCCCACTCCTTTGTTTGGTTGATTTTTGCCTGACGACTGAACTCACGGGGAGACGTGGCAGTTTCCCACTGACCCCGAGAAGTGATTCTGGTCGAATGCTCGCTCGTTTAATGCGCGAATTTCGTTAATATCCTCTTGTTTTTCTTGTCTTATTTTCATATTTTTTCTCATTCCCTTTGTGTCACCTGTAGTCTGGGGGATTCAAGGGACATAATACACAATATCTACGTGTCAATGGGAAAAGATTTTATACTCATCACACTTCAACAAACCAAAAGCGTCGCTTATAATTTACCGAAAGGGATATAATAAACACTTGACAATTATTTCCACTTTATGATACTTGATAGACGTAAACAAAAAAGAGAAAAAGCGATTGACGATGATATTCATTAACAATCAAGAAAAGAAAAGGAGAGGAGAGGAGGCGGTCGGTATGAAGAAAAATGGGAAGCCGGTACAGGTTGCGGGTGCGAGGGACTGGGCTTATCTGAGGGTGAGCACGGATAAGCAGGATGTTGCTAATCAGCGGCTGGAGATCCTGAAGCTGGCAAACGAACGTAAGACAGGCCCGGTGGAATTTGTCGAAGATCCGGCGGTTAGTGGTCGCGTCTCCTGGCGTGATCGGAAGATTGCGGACATCCTGGAAGACATGGCCGAAGGCGATACGCTGATCGTGGCGGAGCTCTCGCGGCTCGGACGGTCGATGTATGAGATAATGGAGATCCTGGCGCTGGCGGTCAAGAAAGGTGTCCGGATCTATGCAGCCAAGGGCGGATGGTCTCTGGATGACACGATCCAGAGCAAAATTCTGGCGATGGTCTTTGCGATGGCTGCGGAGATTGAACGGGATCTAAACGTCCAAAGAACGAAAGCGGCAATGGCGACAAGGCGGGCGATGGTATCGCGTGGTGAAAGCTGGGTATCGAAGGCGGGTAATGTGGTGAATAGTATCGGCAGACCAAAGGGGCCTGGGCCGTCGAAGCTGGACAAACACGAGGCGACGATCCGGGAGCACCTGGGCCTCGGCGTACCGGTCCGGAGGATTGCCCAGGATCACAATACGACTCCGGCAAACCTCCATAGATGGCTTCGGCAGCGCCGGATCGGGAAGAGTGGAAAGGATCTGGAATAGAATCCGGATCAAGAGAGAGGGTTGAAGGCCGGGCAAGCACCCGGCCTTTTCTTTTTGTGATTGTGCAGCGCCGTAGGATCATCCAGGAGCGACGATCGTTGAACCGGATGGTTGATCCTCTGTCCTGAATACAGGAAGGGAAAGCGGAAGGACAATCCGAAGCACGGCGGCTTGTTAGGCTGTCCTTCCTTTGTTGTGTCGCCCAGTCGGATGGCGATGGTCGGGATGGCGTCGCTTCGTCAGGCAGCCATGCCCAATGCCCCTGACTGCCGAACCCCAAAAACCCAAAACCGCCCGACCGGGACTCCCTCCCCCCCTATCATCCCCTTTTGCATAGAAATTTTTCAACTTTTCAACCCAGGAAGTTTTTACGAGTTTGATGGGATGAGAATACTTGGGTTATCTTAAAAAAACAGATCACGCCATGGACAAGAATAAATAAAGGGAAAAGGGGCACGGGGTGCATCGAAAAAAAAGAGCGCCATGGACGAAAGAAATAAAAGGGGATGGGGGTTGTTGTGGAATCATCGTTTTTTTATACCTGTCAAGAATTATTTTCACCCCTTTAAAGTATAAAACTGACCGATGGTTGACGATGGTGTCGCCACGACCAACCCCCCGCTTTTTTTTCGGAAACCCGTGTTATATTGGTGCCGTAATTCTCTACTACGTATGGGGGCCGTTACAGCAGTCGCCGACCCTGCTGGTCCCCATACGCCTCTAAAAATCCAGATCGGTAGAGCCCTTGTAAGATAAAGGTGTCTGTTTATGGCCGCTGGAAAGATCGAAAAACTGGGACTGGTCAAACGGATAGAGGATCTAATCGCCCAGGGGACCGGGTCATCCGAAGCCATTTCCACCGCCCTCAAGAACGAGGGATTCAATGTTTCCCAACCTACCATTTCCCGTTACCTGAAACGAACCCGCGAAGAGCGCCGCGAAGAGACGCAGAAGATTCTCTCCGACCACGTCCAGGCACATGTGCCTGGCGATCTGACGGCGCTTGAGGAGATGGAGGCGCAGTGCCTTACCTGGGCGCATGAGGATAACGACGCCTTTGCCCACCGCCTGGCTGGGCGGAATATCGCTGCGCGTCTGGATGAATGGGTGGGAATTATACTCAGCGCGAACCCGGTCGAACATAACGATCCTGAATCCCTTGACAATGCCCGACATCTCGCCGTTAAAGCCATCATGACCCAGTGCATTGGATTCGTTTCCGACGACTTCGCGATTCAGCGGGCGCGTCTTCTGGCTATGCAACGGGCCACCGGGATCATCGAAATGAAGCTCCGTTACGCCGGGATCATCGACAGCTCCAAAGAAGGCAATGTCTTTATCCTCGGAAGCGACGACCGGCTGCAGAAGGACGACGCCTCAGGCCGGTTCCTGGTAATAAAAGGAGGCGGTGACTGATGCCCAGGGAAGACCTCGTTTTTGACCTCACTCCCACGCAATCGCGCTTTGTTCACAGCCGCGCCAATATCGTGCAGCTTGTCGGCCCTATGGGTGAGGGGAAAACTTTTACGGGGATCGTCGGAATGATCCACCATGCTGCCCGCTGCGGCATCCGGCTTCAGGCGGCATGGATACGGGATACATTGGAAAATATAAAAACATCCACCGTCCAGAGCGTGAACGAGGTCCTGGGCGACTGGGCCGTCTTCAAGGACAATTACAAAAAACTGCACATTCGGACCAACCCGCCCGTCGATGTGGACATGTTCGGCATAGACGATCCGGCGTCAATCTCCAAACTGCAAGGACCTTTATACGGTTGCATCACACTGGAAGAACCCGCGCCCATTCATGAACGTGCAAACGCGGGACTTCCGAAAGAGGTCTTTCTGATGGCAATAGCCCGGGCAGGCAGGCAGAAGGGATCATCACCCCGTCTGCAGGTGATCCATAACCCCGGCGACGACACCCACTGGACAAGCGAACTGATCGATGATCCGCATGAATATATGGTCGCGGAAGACGGAACGATTATCCATAAGGACACTTTTTTTATTCCAAAGGGTGAGAACAAGCACCTGACCGCCATACAGCGGGCCATGAACCAGGCCGCGTTCAAGGACGACAAAGGAAAGTGGTTGCGATACGTCGAGGGCGAGGTGGCGACGGTAATGGAAGGCAAGAAGGTGACGCCTCCCTACAACCCGGCCATTCACCTGTCGCAGAAGATCCTCCCCGTTTACCCTGAACTCCAGGGCATTCGTGCCTGGGACGGCTTCGGCCATCCATGTTGCGGGGTAGCCCAATACAACCCTTTCGGCCAGCTGGTCATTCATGACGTGCTTTATGACGAAGGGGTCGGCGTTGAAGAACTGATTGAGGAACAGCTTTTTCCGCTACTTGCCTCGCCCAAATACAAGGGTAAAATACTCAACGACTGGCGGGACATTGGCGATCCGTCCATGGCGACGGCAGACCAGAGCAGCCGGAAGCGCTCCGCAGCCAAGGCGATCCAGGCCATGCTCAAGACCCGGTTTGAACCAGGCCCTACCCGCTGGCCGAACCGGATCGATCCCACGAATTTTCATTTGAAGCGACTCATCGGCGACGGCCGGGCCGCGATCATCCTTTCCGCATCGGCGAAGACCCTCCACCGGGCGCTCAAGGGCGGCTGGCATTACAAGGTGGACAATTCCGGGAATATCATGGGCACGACGCCGGTAAAGAACGAACATTCCCATCCGGGAGACATGTTTCTATATCTGATTTCTGTTCTGATGCCTTACGACGTGATGCGTCACCGGAAACGCAAGGCGCCCCAGGCGGAAATGAACCGTATTTTAAGTTACGCCTCAGGCGGCAGATCCGGACAAGCAAGCATTCCAGGAACGCCGGGACGGTGATGATGATGGACTTGGACGATCTCTATCAACTTCGGCAGTGTCTTCACGAGGCCCGCAACCAGATCAGCGGAAAGATTGTTGTGAGCAAGGGATTGATGTTGGAATCGGTGGAAGAGGCATTGGATATGATTACCCAGGAGATTCTGGAGGTAAAACAAAGAAATGGCAGTTAAGGGAAAGAAAGACCGGTATTTTGAACTGAAAGAAGGTGGGCCCTATGACGCGCCGGGGGAATCCGGGGAGATGTTCAAGTGTACTGATTGTGGCGCGGAGACCCACCCTGCCGAGGGCTGGAACGGAGCGCCGAACCCGCACAGATGCCATCCTGGTTGCCGGGCGAACCACGGAGACTGGAAGATCGGCGGCGTATCCCGAACGTACAGGCGGAACTTTGACAGGGTTTTTCCCAACGCGCCGGGCGCGGGATTGTAAAAGGAGAGCCAACTTATGGAACTCACAGACCCGAGAACCGAAGAATTGTTGAAACGCGCGCGGGAGATCGAACGGTCACAGGACCAGGTTGCGCCGCAGACGATGGATGAGAAGGAGCTTGCCGAACGCGAAGAAGCCGCGCAGGCCTACGCGGGCGAACAGGAACAACACTTCGTCAGTTACCTTCAGGACTGCGTGAAGCAATCAACAACGTCCATGGAGGAAATCCGCAAGACGCAACTGGCCTGCTACGACGTCTATAAGGAAAACCGGCCCGTCTCTTACAGCAAGAAGGAGCCCTGGCAGTCGCAGATCGTCATCCCCAAGCCGTTCGCCACAGTCCAGTACGGAGCGGCTGCGGTTAAAAAAGCATTCACGCCGAAGTTTCTTACCGTTCGCAATCCAAAAAACGAACCCGCCGGGCGGTTCTGGCAGAAGGTGATGGACGATCAGCTCAACGAACAGGCAGCGAATTTTCAGATCCGGTTCACCGACGCAGTGACAATGTCGCTCGCGATCGGCATATCAATGGAGATGATCCCGCGCTTTGTTCCCGGCCGTGGTCTTGAGTATTGCCTGGTCGAGCCGTGGAAGATCCACCGCGATCCGGATTCGATGAGCCGCGACAACCAGTCCGGCATCTACTGGATTCATCAGGAATACCTGGACTGGTACATCCTCAAGGAAGGCGAAAAAAACGGGCAGTACCGCAACGTGGATCGCAGCATTGAAGAGACGCAAACCACCAGCGACGATTCCTTGTTGACGAAGGAAGCGATTGCGGAACGCAAAAAGCAGGTCTGGCAACGATCCGAGTTTCGCAAGATGGTGCAGGTCTCCGAGTTCTGGGGCACGATCCTGGGGCCGAAGGGAGATCTGCTGCTGCCCAATGCGCGCTACACCGTCGCCGGCGGCAGGGTGATTCGCCTGCCCGAGAAAAACAGTTACGAGACACTACGCTGGCCGGGGTGCGCTTTCTCTCCCATGCCGGATCTGCTCTGCTTCGGCGGCCGCGGCCTCCTGGAGGGGATTCTGACAGTGTGGGAGGCGATGTGCAATATCATGTGCCTGCATCAGGATTATCTCTTGTGGATCGTCAACCCCATGCACGAGATCAATATAGATGCGCTGGACAACCCCGCGGATGTCAAGACCTATCCCGGCAAGGAATACCTTACCCGCGACACCGCGCACGGCCAGCAGGCGGTCCGGTCAGTTCAGCGCCGGTTCGTTACAAACGAGATACTGGCGAATCTTCAGTACCACGACCAGAACTTTCAGCGCGGATCGCTTGTCACCGACAGCGTCCAGGGGCTGCCGGGCTTCCGGAAGGATATGACCTACCGGGAATCGGCGCAGAACCTTGACCAGGCCCTCGGCGTCTATTCACTGATGGGCGAGAACATCGAGGCGGGCGCCATTGCCGCGATCTGTGCAGGTGCGGAGATGATCTATCACCATGCCGGATATGCGGACTATCAACGGATTTTCACGGAAAAGGAACTTGCGGAGTTCGGGATCGTGCCGGATGCAACTACGCCGAATGGCGTAAGAGGAGTCCCACCGATTGACGGGGCTTTCCATGTTTCGGGGATGCAGGCGCTCATGCGCGAGAACGAGGCGCTGACGAATCTCCGGACGCTGATCCTGCCGCTGTTGGGTCAGGGAAATACCATCTTTGCGCCTTATCTGAAGCCATACGAAATCCTGAAGGCCATCGAGACCCGGACGAACCTGCGCGACGAGAACATTATCGTGGACGAAAACGAGGCCAAACAGATCAAGGCGCAGCAGTACGAGCAGTTGGCCGCCCAGGCGAAGACCGTCGCAAATCAGCAGGATATCGCCGAGGCGTCACAAGCGGCGGACCTGATGCAGAAGATGGACCAGATGGGCGGGACGCCTGTGGGATCTGCGACGACACCCGGCGCGCCAGGAGGGGGAGAAATAAATGCTTAATTCCGGCGTTAAAGTTGATCCGGTCACCGGCCGACCGTTGGAACAGGTCACAGCCGAGCGCGAGAGCGCAAACGAAAAACAGCAGGAAGCCATGCTCAAGGAGCAGGCAGACTGGTTCGATGTGACGAAGACCGAAGCCGGCGCGAAAATCATTACGCTTGTCGAGGGTAAACTGACGGCCCGGATTGATGCGCTGATCAAGGATGATCCCGAGGCTGCGGCCTATATGAAGATCCTCCAGGAGATGGGCATCAAGGAAGGGCTCGCCCGTGCGGCGACGAAACAGCTTTTTGAACGTTTCATCAAGAAGGAGTGAGGGATTAAACCTGTCATTCCCGCTTTCGCGGGAATCCAGGTGAATAACAGACTGGTTATCCCGCCCTGATCCGGCGAGTGATAGCCAAAGAATTGAGGGTGCAAGTCGGCTGCCGACCCCGACTGCATCCTCTTTTTTTGGCGCAAGGTTCGAAGCGATAAACGGCCCCCGGGAACCGGGAACACGCCGAACAGGAGAATAGGTTATGACGAAGAAAATCGACGAGGAAACGCAGATCACATCCGACCTCGACCAGGCCATGAGGGAAGGGCAGCAAACGTTCGACGGGGGCGACTCCGAAGGCGCTGCCGCACCGCTCATCACTGGAACACCGGGTCCTGACGAGAAAACAGACGAAGAAAAAGAGGAAGGGAAGGAGAAGCCGGCAGGCGAGAAAACGGCAACAGAGGAAGAGACACCGGAAGAGATTGCGGCTCGAACCAAAAAGGAGGACACGCCTTCCGAGCCCGCGTTCCGGTTCAAAGACCACTCCGAGGCTGAAAAAGGCTACCGGGAACTCCAGGGCCGGACGACCAAGGCCGAACAACGGGCGAAGGCCGTCGAAGATGAACTTAACCGGGTCAAAAATGCCGACCGGATCAAGGCCGAAGCGGAGACTTTGCGGGCAACAATCGTTGATTTTGCCGCAACGCGACGTGCGCAGGCCCTCGAAGAAATCGACGCTCTCGATCCGGAGGATAAAGAGTACCGGAAAAAGGCCGCAACCTGCCTCAGCCAGGCCGACATCGACATCTACGAACACTACCAGACCCACGGACGCAGCACCCCGCCAGTTATCACCACAAAGGAAACATCGGCAGGGGAAGGCGATGACAATGTCGAGATAGGGAAAGGCAGGAAGTATGTCCAGGAGAAGATCGTCGACGAGGGTTTTGACGCAAACGATCCTCTCTTCTGGCAGTATGCCGGCCACGCCCCGATCACAGACGAAAAAGGGAGGCCCACCACGCTCGATACACAGATACAGTGGGCCGTGTCACAGACAAAACAATACCACGACAGTATCCGGACGAAGTTGAAGACCGAAGAAGAGGCCAGGGTTGCGGAAACGGTTCGCAAAAAACAAGCCGCCGACCTGCCCCTGGGCCGCGGGACTCCCGGCGGTGGAACACCCGCCGGCAAACCCGCGACTGTGCAGGAAGACAAGCCCGTCAGCCTCTCCGACGCCATCGAATTCGCCCAGGATCGAAGACGACTATAGGAGGAATGTAACATGGGCAAGACCTTTACCTGGGCACTGGACGCCGAAAGCGGCGTTTACAAGAGCCATGCACTTTCCGGCGAGCTTTTGAAGCTGGCCGCATTGAAGTTCAAGATCGTGCCGTTCACGAAGAAGATCACAAAATTCGGCAAGCGTATGGGCGATACGATCACCCTGCCGTACTACAAGCCGGTCGCGGAACCGACCACGGCGGAACTGACCGAAGACATCCGCATTCCGATCGATCAACTCACGATGGGCAGTTATTCCATCACCATCAAGGAATGGGGCCGAGGCGCGGAATACACCTCGCTTGCCGAAGACCTCTCCCTGCTGTCTCCGAACGAAGGGGCGCAGAAGGTTCTGAAAGACCAGATGAACCTCTGCATGGACAAGGCCGCCGCCGATGCCTTCACCGGCAGCCACGCCTATATCTGCTTCATCCCTACCAGCCTGACCGGCGGGACGATGGATGTAGTGCCGCCCAATTCGACGACGGCGCTCTGCAACCTGACCAAGGACCACCTCGGCGTGATCCGCGACTACCTGGCCAATGACATCCACACCCCGGCATACGACGGGGATCACTACATCGGCCTCTTCGCCACAAAGGCGCTGCGCGGGCTGAAGAACGACCGGGTCATCCAGGCGTTCCACATGTACCTCCAGAAGGGCGACCTGCTCTATCGGGGTGAGATCGGCATGGTGGAGAATATCCGCCTGGTCGAGATCAACCACGAGAGCGCGCTTTCCAACGGGGTAGGCTCCGGAAGCGTCCTGGGCGAAGGCGTGGTCTTTGGAGAAGACGCCGTTGGCCGGATCGAAATCGAGTATCCGGAACTGCGCGCGCAACCGAACTTCCAGGGCGACTTCGGAAGGCGGAAGGCGGTGGCCTGGTACGGGAAAGTGGCTTTCGACGTTCTGTTCCAGAGTGCGACGGACCGCGAGTGCCGGATCATCAAGGTCGGGTCTGCATAACCGGCTGAAATGCGGATAACGCCGGGCGGGTGAAAGCCCGTCCGGATTCCATAACGAACAGATATGAAGGAGGTTTAACATGTTAGGAAGTGATCTTTTGATTTCATTGCGCTACACGCCCGCAGTTGTTACCGTCACAGTCGTCGACTCTGTCGCCGGCATCGACCTGGACCAAACGGCAGTTGACCTGGCGGTGTTCGCAATTCCGTTCAAGTGCGAAGTGCATGAGGCGGGCGTTCTCGTCACCGAGACCTGCGCCGGGACAACGCCGGGGGTTGTCGATTTCGACAAGCGGCCTACCGCCGGCTCCGATGCGTCTCGCGGCGCCGCCGATATCGCGCACCTGCTCATGGGCACGACCGCCGCGGGAAAAGTGCTTTATGACAAGGCGGGCGCGGGGACGATCCTTTACCCCGGCCAGGAAGTTGTCGTGCAGTTGACAACCCAGCCCGTTACCGGCGCGGCGGGCCACATCCGGCCTTATCTGCTGGTCAAGCAGATCGCTGAGACGGATGCGAATCTCACAGCCAAAGTCCTCACGGCATAACGGAGGAGACTGAAAAAGGAGGTTTAACATGTTAGGAAGTGATCTTTTGATTTCCCTGCCCTTCACGCCGGAAGTGGCCCTGGACGACGTTACGGGGATCGACATGGACCAGGCGGCCGCCGATGTGGGCGTGTTCCCCATCCCGTTCAAGTGCGCAGTGCATGAGGCGGGCGCTATCGTCACCGAGACCTGCGCCGGCGCTGATTCCACCCCGGAGATCGATTTCGACAAGCGGCCTACCGCCGGCTCCGATACCGATCGCGGCGCGGCGGATATCGGCCACCTGATCCTGTCCACGACCGCCGCTGGAAAGGTGATGTACGACAAGGTTGCCGAGGGAACGATCCTGTACCCCGGCGAGGAGGTGGTTTGCGAACTCAAGGTCGCGTCGGTCGGGGTGGGCAAGACCGGCCATGTCCGGCCCTATCTGCTGGTCAAGCAGATCGCAGAAAACGACGCGAACCTCTCGGACAAGGTTTTGACAGCGTAAACACACATAAAGAAGGAGGATGAATATGGCACATTTTGCCAGTACCGATGTGACCGTAACCATCGCCGCCCGCGATCGGGAGATTGCGGGCGCACAGGCGGGACGCAATCTGACGCTTGCGTCGGTTGCCTTCGGCGATGGGGCGTTGGAATACGATACAGGCGGGATTCCGATGCCCGCAATCGGAGCCTTCGGGTTCCGTAATGAAATCGCGCTGGGCCTGATCCAGCAGCCATCCGCGAACGGTTTTTATTACAAGTATGACGCGACAAACCGCACGATCAAGATCTTTACCCAGGGCGTTCGCACGGGTTCAACCGTAGCAGGTGTATCCGGGAACGGCGCACTGATGGAAAATTCCTTTGCGGTGGAAGGGGTGGTTCGTCTGCCGAACTCCGCGGTCGACACAACCTACGACCTGGGACAGATGATCGAACTACCCCACGGCAGCGTACCCGCCGCCGTGACGTTACTGATCCTCTTTATCGGGGACTAACCGGAGACGACCGGGGTCTTTTTTTTGCCCGGTCTCTATTGTAAAAAAGGAGAACGAATATGGGAGCTTTTGCCAGCACTGACATAACCGTAACCATCGCCTCCCGCGATCGGGAGATCGCGGGCGCACATGCGGGACGAAACATGACGCTTGCGTCGGTCGCCTTCGGCAACGGGTCGTTGACCTACGCCACGGGCGGCGTGCCGATGCCTGCAATCGGAACCTTCGGGTTTCGCAACGAGATCACTCTGGGCCTGATCCAGCAGCCATCCGCGAACGGGTTCATCTACAAGTACGACGCGACAAACCGCAAAATCAAGATATTTACCCAGGGCGTTCGCACGGGATCGACCGGCGCGGGCGCTGCCGAAAACGGCGCTCGTGTCGAAGATTCATTTGCGGCAGAAGGCGCGGCGCGGCTGCCGAACACAGCAGTCGATACAACCTACGATATCGGACAGTTGATCGAACTGCCGAGTGGTAGCGCTCCGGCCGCGGTGACGTTACAGATCCTCTTCATCGGGGACTAACCGGAGACAACCGGATTTGAAACCGGTCGTCTCCCTTTTCTGCCGCCCAAAGGTCGGTGAGAAGAAAGGATAAGAAAATATGGCACAGACACTTTATGTCAAAAATCCGGATGGCGGACAGCGTGCAGTGCAGATTGTCCGTTCCTGGAGTACCAGCGGCGGCACATCCGTCTATCTGCACGCGAACGGGCGTTACGCCTACAAGGACGGAACGCCGCTCAAATCGGCCAACGAACTGGACATCCTGCCGCAGGTTCAACGCGAAGCCGCGATGGCCTGGTGGAAACGAACGGGCGAAGCTGAATCGGTCGCATACTACGAGGGCAAGCTGCAAAAAGCGCGGGAAGCCGCGGGAGATTTCCAGCAGGAAATCAAAAACATCGACGAACTCGATGCGGTGAATTATGTCCGCAGAAAGACCGGAACGAAGAAGACCGCGACAACCGCGCCCCACACCTGGATGGAGTGGTTCAAAACAAGGCCGGACTGGTGGGGCCAGGCGCGCACGATTGCGTTTATGGACTACGCCTACGAGATGGTCGTCCATGCTGAATCTCCGGCCGGTGTCGCCTGCGGCTCCCCGGCCGGAGATTCAGCGGACGGGGAGCCGCAGGCGACAGAGGAATAACTGATGTCCGGACCCATAACAGACCTCCCTCTCTATGTCTGCCGGTGGTGCAAGACCCGTTACCTGGTGGATACGAGGATGTACGAAGAACCCGAACGCTGCCCGAAATGCAGCCGGTGGCCGGGAGAGGGTGAACCAGAAAAAGGAGAAGAAAATGTCGAAATCTAAAATAGCATCGCCGGTGATCGACGAACCAACGACCGCCAGTTTTCACTTCCGCGAAAAGGGAAAGGTCCAGCCGAAAGGTTATTCCGGCCTGGGGATCGACCAGGAAGTCACGGTGACGATCAAGGGGAAGGTCAAGCAGATCGGAAGTTCCTGGGACAACGGAGCTACGTTCACCGTGGAGATCGAATCCTGCGAGATCTCGGTCCCGGCAAGCGGCGCCGTATCGCTTTCCGCGGCCATCGATGAGGCGGGAAAAAACCGCAAGAAGGTCTAATAAAGCGAGGAGACGGTGAAATAACATGGACGGTATCCGCCTGACCCAGGAAGTTCTTGATTGTATCGATACCGACACGGTATCGAATCTATATGCAAACCAGCGCCGGATCTATGAATGCCTGGATCAGGCCGCGGCCATGTACTGCCGTGAGACCAAAGTTCTGCATGGATCAGTTGATATTACCACAGTCTTAGGGCAACAGGTTTACGACCTGCCTCCGGATTTTATCGCACTCTACCTCAAGGACCGGAGAGCGCAGTACTTTATCAAATATAGTCATGGAGGCGATTTTTCCTGGCCCGTAATCGATTCTTACGAGAGCATCTTCCTGGCCAACCTTACAGACAATCAAGACTGGCCAAACCGCTTTGCCATTATTGATAAACCGGCAAGCTCCGCCCTGATCAACGGCGCGGCCACAGCGCCAGGTGCGCTGGTGGGCGGGCAATGCGTCCTTTCCGACAGCGCCAAGCTTTTCTTGACGACAAACAAGGTTTATCCGAGGGATATCATTCACAACATTACGGATGCATCGAGTGGATATGTTCTGTCGGTTTCGGCGGAAACGCAACTTGTGGCAGCTTTGTTCGGAGCTTCCGGATCCGGGTGCGATTGGACATTGGCCGATGCGTATGTAATCCAGCCGGCTGCGGTGAAGTCTCTGGTTCTCGATGCGCCATCCGCAAATAACGGAGACACAATAACCGTGCCCTATGTCTGCATGCCCAACCCTGTCTATTCAGATTACGGTTTCTGGCGATTTCCTTCCCGGGTTTGCAAGGCCATCGCTTACGGCGCCGCATCAATCTTTAAAACCGGGAAGAAAGAGTATTCGGACGCCGGGCAGATCGGCGGTTTCTTCGCTTCGGAAATTAAACTCACCAGATCCGAGATAGCCCGGCAGGCTCTCTACGAGTCCCGGCGCAGACAATAGGAGCCGCGGATATATGGCAACGGAAGGTAAACGCAACCCCCGAAAGCAAATATTTTTTAACGGCGAGTGGCTCCCGTCCGTGGACCCGTTAGGCGTCGGTGCGAAGAATTACACAGATATCCAGAACTGGCGTTACGGACAAACGGGTTTGCTCGAAGGCGTCGCAGGCTACAGCAAGATCAACGCATCGCCGCATCCGACCTATACCAAAGGCCGGTCAGGCATCCAGTTGCGGACGCCGTTCACCGTTTTGTCCCGGACATTGCTTCAGGCATTGACCTTCGATGAAAGCGCATCCGCGGTCATACAGAATATCGCGAACAATGCCGCGGAAGATGTTCCCAATCCAAAGGATTTTGAGACTGCCGAGCTTTATGTGGATGAAGCAGGCGCCGGGCTGGGGCGTTTTTCCAAATGGCCCAATAACCAGATCGGCTACTGTAACGGGAAGACGTCGCAGATCTACGGCGGCGACGAGATCCCGCCTGCCGCATTCCTGACGTCATCTGCCCCGGTGACAGGTGCGGCACTGACGAACCCCCAAGACTTCAGCGAGCAGATGCGCAACGATCTGCAAACGGCAGATAATTTAGCCAAAATTGGCGGCGGGAATGATTCTTACGTGGTACTCCTTCTGCATGGCGATGGAGCTGACGGAAGCACAACGATAATCGACTCTTCGAGCAGCGGGAAGGTGGTAACGGCTGTCGGTAATGCGCAAAACGATACTTCCTTTTCAAAGTGGGGCCCGAGTTCAATTATTTATGATGGGACGGGAGATTATGTAACAACCGCAGATCATGCTGACTTTAATTTTGGCACCGGCGCCTTTACTATTGATTTCTGGATGCGAATAAACGCATGGCCCGCAGCAGTGGTCGGATCTAACAACCTCGGCATATTCGGACAATGGGTTGATAATTTTAACTGGATAATATGCAATATTTATCGCATTGAAGCCACTGGACGATGCTACATAGACCTTTCGGTAGATGTGGCCGGTGTTATTACAACTGCGTTGGGAATGGAACTGTCGAGTCCGCTTTTCGTCAATGAGTGGCATCATATTGCCATTGTCCGGGGGTGGGGTGGGGTAGCCAACAAGTTTGGAGTAGCCGTGGATGGCATAGGACGCTCTCAATCTGTTACCGTAACCTTTCCGGATCTGGCTGCTGCCTTTCTGGTAGGTCAAACAAGCGGGGCGGGCGTTACCTACAACATGAATGGGTGGATAGATGAGTTCCGCGTTTCAAAAGGCATTGCGCGATGGACGAGTGATTTTTCCCCGCCCGCACGGGCATACTCCTTAACTTCCCTGACGTTCCTCGCCGGATTCACGCGCCCGGTTCGGGCCGTGAAACTCTACCTTCCGACCGGAGAGGTCAATTCCGAGCCCAGCTCCATCATCGGACAGGAGCACAACGGTAACGCCTGGACACCCATCACGGTCAGTGACGGGACCAAATTGGGAACCATCGCGCTTGCTCAGACGGGCAGTTTGTCGTTTACATCGACCGTTCCCACTTCTGTCGCAAAACTGATCGAAGGGCGCTTACTTTACTGGTATCAGTTTACTCTTTCCGCCGGCGAGGCTCAGATCTACCAGGTTACCGGGGATGCGCCCTGGCAGGCCGTCCGGGACTTGTGGGATGGGGCGCTCCGGCCGGTTATTCAATGCCGGCACTACCACGGCGCAGCCTGGATCGACAACACCATGGCCGTTGTCGAAGCCACCGATGGGATCGCCACGGCAACAAGCGGTGAAGTGGCAAGCGTCGGGGCGTTGACCAATGCCGAATATATCGATGTCGGCTTATCGGAACGGACCTGCGCCCTGAAGATCATCATGTATGCAAAAGAAACGGGCAAGATCAACACAAACGCCTCGGTTCTCAGCGTCGAATACTGGACCGGGACGGCTTATGCAGAAGCAAACGGGGTTGCTGACCTTACGGCTGTTTCGGGGAAGACCCTGGCTCAAACAGGTTTCGTCTCCTGGACGCCGCCTGCCTTGGGCGCGGAGATGCAGAAAAACCAGTTTGGTCTGACGTTGTGGTATTACCGCATCAAGGTTAGCGCAACCCTCTCTGCGGATGTATGGATCGACCAGATACAGGCGATCCCCGCACCTCAGTTAAACGCCTTGGCATATAAATTCCCGTTTGTTTATCAGAACCGGGCCATGCTATGCAACCTGGTGTCGAACAATGAAGGGAACCGGGTCGATTTCGCCATGTCCGGGAGCTCGGAGGCGTGGAACGGGGATGATTCCAGCCTGGGAGACGGTAAAGCCCCTTTGTATTTCCCCGGATCGGAGGAACTTACCTGCGCGGCCGAGGTTTATAACCGCCTCGGAAGCTCCATCTACACCTTCGGGATTTTCCTGAAGGCCCATGCAACTCAACTGCTGCACGGAAGCGATGCAGATACATATAAAATCTACCCTCTATCAGACACAATCGGCTGCCCGGCGCCATTAACCCTTGATACCTGTCAGGTATCCGCGTCGCAGGAGGCGCAAAGCTCCCGAAGCATCGCCGTGTGGTTGTCGTATGCCGGTCCATACATGTTTGACGCCGGCGGACTGACCCCGATTCCGGGTCTTGAATGCTACTTCGATCCCGGGAACTCCAGACGCGTCACTTTCGAGAAGCTTGATCGGGCTGTGGGCTGGTTTGACCCGGATTATCCCGAATATAACCTGATACTTCCATTGGTAAATTTCGGCAGCGTCGTCCCGGCACTGGCAATACAGACGTTTGATGATGCGACTCTGTCCGGGACACCGGTCGTGATCCGTTTTTCAGCCGGGGGGTTATATCATTACGTGGTCGCATATCCGACAATATCCGCACTTGCCGGTGGAACCGCCGACGATGCGTTAACCAGCCCATATACCCTTGGCCCCGGAGCTGTTTCGGGATCGATGTACACACTGGAGACCATTTCCGGTGGCGTCGCCTATTACTTTGAGGGCTACCAGGCAGCGCTATCTTCAATGCTTTATGATGGTTCAACAAACCCCGTACCTGCCTATACACCATCTGCTCTCTCCGGGACGCCGCGCATCGCAAAAACGATCATCAACGGCGTGCCCTATTACTTCAAGATGTATCCGGCAAAGGCGACCTCCACCTTGGTGGATGTTTTTGATTCGCAATTGTGGGTCGTGTACAACATGACCCTGAAACGCTGGTTTCAAAAAGTTCCCGCCGGATCCTTGTGTGCGTACCCGCAGGCGGCCTTTCGTGTTGCCGACGCGGTAAATAAACAATATGTCTTCGGGTGCCGCAATGAAGGATCTCTGATGAGGCTGGAACATGGAACGACCTGGGATGGCGCGGATATCGTACAATCCGCCACAACAGGGGAATTCCTGCCCACGGACAATATTTTTGACCTGGTCCGGATCAAACGCGTAAAACTGGCCTGCGCGGCACTGATGGAAGCCCGATCGATGGCCATTGAACATTATGCGGATGGCGCAACACTCCCCACTACTCTTGCGCCGGTGGCTCTTTCCGGAGGCAATCGTCATGTGAGGAAGACGCAGCCCGTGAACCTGGACGCCTGGACGCATAAATTCCGGTTTACGACAAATACAAACGCCACCGCCAAGGGCGTCCGCCTTTTGGTATGGGGATATGAAGATGAAATTTTACGCGATGATGTGCATTAAGGAGGAATAGCCATGCCCGGAGAAACGATAGAAAATGCTTACGATCTGGAAAATTCCCTGAGAAGGATAGCAAGAACGCCCGTCAGCACTCAGGCTGTGCCGGATACTGCATCCGTAACCAGGGCGTATGCCGCCAGCGAGGCCGAGAAGGCAACCAAAGAACAGGATTTTGCGAACCGGCTGGCCATCGGAGAAAAAACGCTGGCGGAAAAGACCAGGCAATTTGATGTGCAAACCGTAGAGAAAACACGTGAAATGAATGCCAATTACAAGCAGGCTGTGGACATGATGAAAAACTGGGAGGAACAGAATAAATGGGCGACCGTCCTGGGCGTGTTGGGATTGGGCGCTAAAGGCCTGAGCTTAGCTGCGCAGGATGCCCAGCTAAAGAAAACCGAGGCGAAGGAAGCGGAGATTGTCAAAAAACATGCCGAACTGAGGGAAATAGCGAAACAGGCCAACGTGGACATGAAAACAGCCTTGGAAAACGCAGCAGCCGCCCAAAATAAGTCTCCTGATTATATCCTCAACAATCCCGATGCGGAGCCGACAGCCTTTGACGTGAATGACACAAAGCTATACCGGAAGTAATATAATAAAGAGAGGTGAACTATTATGCTGAACCTTGCTGACATCTCAAATCCGCAATACGGCGCCTTGACAGCCAAGAAGCGCAACGTATCTGCCGCATCGCTCCTCCTGGGTCAGGTGCCTGCGTACCGGCAGCGGGTGCAGAGCAATAAGGAAAATGCCTTTGAAGAAAAAAAGCTGGCAGAAGACACCCGGCAGGCTGATGTCTCCCTGGCGCTGACAAGGGACATCGCGGACAAAAATGAGGCGCTGTCGGCAGAACAGATGGAAATCAGCAAGGACCAGGCAGCCAAGAGCAATCTCATCCAGGGGACGGGATTGGCGCTCACCGGCGCCTATCTGGCGGATAAGGCCGGGATTATTAGTCTGCCGGAGATTGCCGCACCGATCAAGCTGGGGTATAAGTCCATTGCTGAACCGATCAAATCAGCGGTCGGAAGCGCTTATGACAAGGTACTGGGGGAAAGCGCTGTGCAGCCGGTAGAACAGGTTACGGGGCAAATCGCAGAAACCACCCTGCCGGAGATTGCTACTACGGGAGAAGTTCCCGGGACGATTGCTGCAACAACGACCAGCGATGTTCTCTCGGGCACAGTAGAAAGTACCCTGCCCGGTATTGCCTCGGAGAGAGTTGTGCAAACGGGGTTGGAAGAAGGAGTTGGGAACATTGCAACCGAGCAACTTGGATTAAACGCTGGAGAAAACCTCGGCCTGGAGGGGTCCAGGCAGATCGCAGAACTTGGCGCTGAAGGGGTGGCAGAAACCGGCGTTTCGCTCGGAACCGGGGTCGTTGCTGCCGGTGCTGGAATAGTCACCAATCTGGCAACGGACGCGATCATGCAATCGCTCGGCATAGGCGGTAAAGACGATCAACGTCGGGTATCAGCCGCGGCAGGAGGGGCAGTTTCCGGGGCGATTATCGGCGCACAGATCGGGTCGGTGGGTGGGCCTCTTGGCGCTGCCGCTGGCGCTGGCGCTGGCCTGGTCATCAGCGAAATCTTCTGTTTTGTCGCCGGGACGCCTGTGTTGATGGCGGATGGGTCGACGACACCCGTGGAGGATTTGCAGATCGGGGATGCCATATATGCCGGTGGCGATGTTCTTGGCGTCGGTGTTATTCTGGCGGGGAATATCTGCCGGTACAAAGGCGTTGGAGTCGAAGGAGGCCATGCCGTGTTTGAAGACGGCCGGTGGCTGCGCGTGAAAAACAGCACCCATGCAGCGCCTGTGCCTGTCGCTGGGGCCGTCCGGGTTTACCCGGTGGTCACGGCAAATCACCTGATCTGCGTCAACGGCGTCATTTTTGCCGATCTCTGCGAGACGGATCAGGGGACTTCGGTATCGGATGACGACCGCCTGGCCTGCCTCAATTCCATGACCATGCGAAATCAAATGTTAGAGGATCTGGAACATGAAATTAGTGAAATTCGATAAAGAAAAGCATTATCCCAAGCTCCGGGAGATCTGGGAACATTATGGCTGGCTTCCCTGCCCGATCGAGTTTTTGCCAAAGACGGGATATGTGGCCCTCCGGGACGACGAAACATTTATCGCCGCGCTTTTCATGTATCTGGAGCCGGGAAGCGTGGCAATGCCCACCTGGGCTACCGGATCAAGAGAAGTAATGCCGCAGGAAAGGCAGGCGGCGTTTGCTGAATTGTTCAATACCCTTAAATCCATTGCCGTTGAGCACGGATGCACATTTCTTTACGGAGTTACCGCATCGACGGCGTTTAAAAAAATGATGGAATCCTGGGGAATGCTGCCGGTAGAGACCAATATGCAAAGCTTTGTCATGCCCCTTTGCGGTGACGATCCCGCGTTTTTAAAAGATTGATCAAAAACGGAGGTTCATTATGCAGAACGTAAATTTCGGATACGGGAACAATCCCTATGGCGCGGTTCCGGAAGCGCTGAAGGAAACCCGACTTTCGCTCAAGGATATCATGGCCGATTACATGGCTACCAAGGTGCACGAATCAAACCTGAATCTGGCCCTGGCCAAAGCCAATACGGAAACGGAACTGGTGCGAAGCGGAGCGGAGCGGGACAAACTTGCGAACCTCCGGGAACTGACCCGGATCGGGATTGACAGCGATGTGGCAACCGAGCGAGCACGCGCAAACCAGGCTTCCGAGGCTCTTACTGCAACGGGTCAGGAGAATCAGGTTGCAATGCATCAGGCCACCCTGGATCAACAGGGCCGGTTGATTCCGTCGCAGATAGCGGAGAACACAGCGCGCGCAGGCGTCGCTGGTGCACAGTCACAGGCGATCCGGCACGGGTTGCAGACACAGACACTGTCAACTTGGGCGCAAGGCGCAGGCATCGAACCGGAAATATTAACCGCCATGGGTTTTTCTAACCTGAATGCAACGTACACGCGGGATGACGCCGATAAGCTCCTGAATCAATATCGGGGATATATACCGCACATGGGTGTGGCCGTGGCCAACGAAAAACGCAAGGCTATAGAAAAGGCTTTGCCTACGGCCAAACCGGAAGACGTCCCGGCGCTGGAGCAGCAGTACAAAAGGGCGTTGGCGCAAGGGGTCTTGTACGGAAAAATGACGAAGGTCGGAGACTGGACATCCAAAGACGATTCTGCCCTGGTTGCAAAATTGATCGCCGGCGGGCAGTCAGCCGAGGAGGCTGCAAAGTCAGTCCAAACAGTCCGGGCCGGGTTAAAAGAAACGCATGATGCGGGAGATTATTTAAATTCTGCACCGGATGCCTTTGATGTTTTGCGAAAAAAGATAGGCGTTGACCCGTTCTATAATGAACGGATTGAAGAAGCTGCAAAAATCATTCAGGGCGCCGCGCCGGAAAAACTTCAGCAGGCGATAACGGCAGGTTACGTACAGAGGATAAAACAGGGCAATTACAAGGATGCCTATGACTACATGCGCGGTCACGCTTATCAGTTACAACAGAAAAAACAGTCGAGCGGAAACTTGAACAGAATCGCCAATGAAGCCGATCAGTACAGTTTCACCGGAGACTGATGAGCCCGGAACATTGTGGACACGTCGTCCCTCCCGCGAGGAGCGTGGATTGAAACAGAGGAACAAACATGCCCGAATCCACCTTTAATATGCTCGATGCTGTCCGGCAGGCGAATGCCGGTATTTTTTCCCAAGATCCCCTGTCTCCCGGTGCAAGAAAAACGTCGGCTATCGGCCCGTTTGATATGCTCGATGTCATCAAAAGAGCCGATACCGGTGATTTTACATTTCTTAAACAACCCCCCGCGAAGCCCGAAAAACCCCGCGGTGTGATTGCAGAAACGGTTTCCGCGCTGGCCTCCGGAGTGGTTCAAACCGGGGAGGCCATTGCGGGAACGGTGGAGATGCTGGGTGTGCCCGGAGCAGGATCCGCACGGGAATATCTGCAGGAACTCCAGGAAAACTCAGCCCTGAAACGCCCGGATTACCTTAAAGAAGAGACGGTATGGGAACATCCAAAACGGATGGGAGACTGGCGTTGGTGGGTTCGCAGTCTCGGTGAAAACCTGCCCAACATGGTTACCATGATGTTGCCGGGGTATGCCGCCCTGCGCGGTGCACAGGCGGCAAACTGGGGCGCTAAAGCCATTCGCGGCGCGGCACTGACGGGCGCATGGTCCGGATCCATGACGCTGGAAGCGGGGAGCGCGTACACCCAGGCAAAACAGGAAATGGCACAGGCCGGCACATTTGATGCTGATACCATAGAGCGCGTGGCCACTATGGAAGGCCTGGCCGCCGGAACCGTCAACAGCCTTATTGAACTTCTTCCATTCGACAATCTATTTCTAAAACAGGCCGGGGCAGACAGGTTGGTCAAGCGCTTTGTCCGGCAGGCTTTTTTGGAGGGATCAACGGAATCCGCCCAGGAAGGCGTCAATATCCTGGTGGAAAAGCTGGGGCATAAACCGGATCAGACCCTATTGGATAATATCGGCCGGATTCTGGAATCAGGCATCATCGGCGGAGCGTTAGGCGGCGCTGCCGGCGGGACGATTGGAACCAGCGTCCACAAGAAGCAGGTTAAACAATACAACAGTCTGGCCGAGCAACTCGGCGTCAAGGATGCAGTATTTGCCCTCAAGGATGCAGGGGTTACTGATCAGGAGATTGCCGCGCAACTGGATACCCGGATCAACGAGATCCGGACGAAACTTGAAGAAACGCCGCCAGGGGCCGACGCCATAACCGGCGGCACGGAAGTCAAGGATATTGCACAAAAACAGACTATTCCCGAAGTGGACGGCAAAGAGATGGTCAGCTATCTGCTTTATGGAGATGGAAAATATACACCACCGCCGGGAACTTTCGGGCGAGCAGCGACCAAGACGAAAAAAGGCGTCCTGGGGATGTTCGGGATGAAAGAGACGATTCCCGTTTCCGAACAGCAATCCGGACAGGATGCGGTTGCGATTGATGAAACGGCGACTGGTACGACTGCCGGAAAAACAACAACCGACCCAGGCGCCGGAGCTTTGGCCTCCGGGCCGCAGGCCGGTAAAGATGTTGCGCTTGCCGAACCGCTGACAAAGGCGATCAATCAGGGGAAAAAGGCCGAAAACCGAAAGAAAGGGCAGGATCTCTTCACCGCGGCCCTTTCTGAACTGAATGAGGAAAATCAGCAGGCGCTGGAACAGGCGCGCCTGGCAGAGATTACCCGCAGAGATGCGGAGGAAAGCGCCGCTGCCGAGGCAGCCGCACAGACGCAGCAGATACAAGTCGATCAGGCCGTGACGACCCGGGATACGTTGAGATCTCAACTCGCGGGCGATGATCCGGTGAAGCAGAAGATCTTCGACGAGACGTTCAGCCTTTCTGAAAAACGGCTGGTATCCGCTCTCGCCGTATCTCCTACGGACAAAAAAGGACCTGGACTGGGGCTGATCATCACCCCGGACGACCGGGGGCTGTACCAATTGAACGGTCAGCCCGTGGATCTCAATACAATGCGGCCGCTTCTGGTAAAAAACCGAATCGCGGCCGTCGATGCCAAACGGGAACAGGATATCCGTGACCGGGAATCCAATATCCTGTCTGAGGAACTAAACAGGAAACGAAAGGCGGTAACCTCTGCTCGGAAAACATTATCATTCTGGCCAGCGTCGCGGCCATCGGACTCGGACATCGCTCTCTTGCAGGAAGAAGCAAGCCAGGGCCGGCTCCCGGAAGACGAAAAAAAGGTCCTGGACAAAATTCTCCAGACGTCCGCGGTCGCGGAGACTATCCCGCAATCGCTTCAGATCATGGGGATTAAATCGAAGGAAGCTCCGATCACAGATGAGGGCATTATATCGGAGGAAGAAAACAAGGATTACGTCAGGCAGTCGATAAAAACCGAAGAAGACGAAGACATGCACCAGTACCTCCTGGGACTCATGGAAAGCCAACTGCAAAATGCAGGCTCTGCCTCCATGATCGCCAGACCTGATGACACATTTACAAAAGTACCGGCAGGAGTGGACTGGCTAACCGCGGTTAATAAACAGGGAATGTCCGTATCAAAAAACGATGCACTCACCGTGATCAAAAAGGCGCAGACCGGGGCGCAAATGACGGAAAAGCAGAAAGACGTCTATGCCGCGATCGTTGCAGCCGCAAGTGAACGCATCCCGGGCCACATCCTGGAAGAACCATTCTGGGCCGAAAGAGGGTTTAACCCCGTCCGGGATAAACAGCTTGCAGTGACAGATCTTCTGGAGGGAGATCGTTTCGTCATCTTTGGCGAGGAATTTACCGTTACCGATATCGACGACCAGGGAACCGTTACCCTGAAGGACGGAACGATCCGGAAAGTAAAAGACGGCACGATCATCAAGGGCGTTGATTATTTAAAACAGGCAGAAGACGCAACAGAGTTTGAGATTGAAGGGTCTGTGCCGGAAATGGCGGTTGAGCCGGAAGCCGTTCAACTTGAGGCACCGGCGCCCGTTAAGGATGCTGGACTGGAAGCAAAAGCAGAAACTCCTGTGGCGGATAAGGTACTTACCGCCGTGGCAAAGGTCTCTCCGAAGACAGGCGATATTCTCACAGGCGACGAGTTTGATGCGCTGGCCAGCGACGCCCTGGACGAAATGGGAAAACCTGCGGAGACGAATACCGCCCCGGAACCACTACCCAAACCCGCGCCATCCCAAGGCGTGACGACGGCTGTCGGCAAACCGGCAGCGCCGAAGGTGGTTGGCAAGAATCACGACGGAGCGCCACTATACCAACGATCCGACGGGTCCATGTTCACCATCGAGGACGGTGTAGAGAAACCATTGCAACCCCCGCCGAAGGCAATCGGCAAGAATCCTGATGGTCTGGATATCTATACGGAAGGCCCCCGGCGCTACATCATCGAAAACGGCGTCAAACAGTATGAATCGGTGAAGATGGTCCCGACCCACGGCGGTATGCAGACTACGATCGACGAAAAGAACCGCCCGGGGACCTATCTGACAGAGGAAGAACGTAAGCCGGCGAAGGCCGAGCCCCCTGGAACAACAACAACGCCCGCCAGCGCGTTGCCCGATCTGACCGTTACGGGGCAGCAGAAACCCGTTCCCGACCACCCGGAAGCGGGCTATGTCGTCCACCATCGCAAACCGGATCTGCTACCGGATACGTTTAAGGTTGTGATTTCACGGCGGCAGCCGTTTGTTACTATCGCCGGAACGGGGATGGACGCCGGAAGTGCATACAGGAGCGCGCTTTCCCAGTACGAAAGGAAAGTCCAGCAAGAGGAATCGACCAAAACCGCACCGAAGGAGGTTGAAGGCGCGGCGTTTCAGCAGGGCGAACGCGTCGTCCTGAAAAGCGGCCGGCATGGGATAATCACCAAAGTCGATACGGTGACGATGCAGTCGATCGGACTATACGGCGGCGGCCGATCAGAGAACCGTTCGCATTACTATCAGGTTAAATCGGATTCCGGAACGGAGTTTCATGCGAGCGAGGCGGATATCTCCCGCGAAGAAGGGATTGAACGGCCGTCGGTGATCCCCGACATCAAGATCGACAACCGGTTCATGGAACCTGATCACGTCCTCGACCATATCCAATACCGGAAGCAAAAAGCCAGAGACTTCGAGGCAGCCGCACAGCGAGCGCGCAAGCCGTCGAGCGTCACTGAACACAAGAGCCGGGCTGAAGGATACCGTCAGGAGGCCGCGGCGGCACAGCGCCAGTTCGACGAATGGGCCGGGAAGTATCCGGAGGAGGCAAAGAAGTATCTACCGGAGAAGACGGCGCCGTCACGGGGTGTGGCGATCGCTACCGGTCAGCAGATGACACCCGTGACAACTGCACAAACAACTGCGGCCATGCCGAGTAAAGCGGCGGGCAATCTGGGAGACCTCGGACTGGTTGTCACCAAAGGGGCAACCAACACCGGCAAGACCGTCTGGAACGTATCCGGAAACACTCGTGAGCATTCCGAGACGATCAAAAAAGCAGGTGGACGCTGGTATGGTCCGAAGAAGGTCTGGAGCTTCTACAACGGTGATCCGACACCGGAACTCATGGAGAGACTTGGGATCCGTCCGGGAACGACGATAGTCGAGGAAAAGCCGACAGAGAAACAGACTTCGAATCCTCCCGTCAAGTTTCAAATCGGCGATCAAGTAAGACCGAAACCAGGGAGCGGTATCAGCGAGAAAAGCGGCGGAAGAATTCAGCATATCCAATCTTACCAGGACGGTGGGCAGGGAATCAAGACCGAAAATACGGGGAATATGCACTTCAAGGCCGAGGATTTCGATCTGGTCCAACCCGCGCCGTCGCTCGGAAAGGCTGCATCCGAGGTCGCCGCAGGGGTGGCTTCTTCTTATGACGCGATTGCCGAGATCATGAAACGTGCGGGCAAAGGCCCGATCAGCATGATGGGCACCGGCGTCTTCGACGAGGAGCTCTACCAGGCGATCAAACCCCACCTGCAGGCGACTTATGATCACTTCCGCGCGGCGGCGATTGAGGTCAAGGACTGGATGAAGGAGACGATCAGCCAGTTTGGCGCACGAGGATTCGAGCCCCAGGCGATCCTTCCTTATATCAAGCGGTTCTACATGGAGGTTACTACATCCGAGCGGCACGCCGGTGAGCCGGACATCAAACCGTTTACAAGCATCGCGGCCAATGTTCAGAACGCGATTGCAAAGAAGCAACCTATCACCTGGCAGCAGTTGGGCCATTGGGCGGATACCGCTTTCGCCGGAACAATGGCAGAGGGGAAGTATTCGATCAAAGACGCCTATGATGCCATGGAAATGGGGGTAAACCAATATATCGGAGAGTCCCTCGTCCTGGATCCAACCATGAACATCGTCCATGCAAAAAATATGGTCGAGGCATTGCAAAAGATGACCGATACGCTTCTGCCGACACAGACCCGCAGGACCGCGGAGATGGACGAATTCCAGCAGTTTTCCACACCGCCTGCCCTGGCCTATATCGCCAACTGGGCGGCAAATCTCAAGACAGACGATATCTACCTGGAACCATCAGCCGGAACCGGTGACCTGGCGATCTTCGCAAAGAATGCCAAAGTGAAAGAGACGATCGTCAACGAGATCGCGCCACGGCGGGTCGCGATCCTGCGCGAACTCGGCTTCGACCAGGTGTTTGCCGAAAACGGTGAACAGCTTCACAATATCCTGCCGGCGGAGATCGTTCCCACTGTGATCGTGATGAATCCGCCCTTTAGTTCCACGGCAGGCAGAAAAGAAGGCTCCCGTGACACCCGGGAAGGGATGAAACACATCGACCAGGCATTGAAACGGCTGGCGCCGAATGGGCGGCTGGTTGCGATCATAGGGGAATCCATCTCCTCACCGACACACCGCGTCTGGTGGGATGGAATCGAAAAGGAGAACGTCGTCCGGGCCAATATCGGGATCAGTGGGAAGAGCTTTGCGAAGTACGGGACCGATTATGACACCCGGATAATTATTATTGACAAAATAAAACCAGGTGATTATACTAAAATTACCGGAAAGGTGGAAAAACTCACAGAACTTTTACCACTGATCGAGGGGGTGCGAAATGACAGACAAGAAGCAACTCGAACAGGCCGGGAAAGCCAACCGGCATCCGATCAACAAATTAGCGCTAAAACTCCTCCTGCAGGAGAAGTCTCATCCCGACCCGGAATACCTGCACGTCCTGCAACTGACCTCGGAGCAACTGGAGAAGGAAGTGGTGTTGGTGTCGGATCTTCGGGTGCGAGAACAACTGGACAGCCTTTATCTTCACTGGAACCCGGAGGCCGCGGCAACATATCTGCAACTCGACCAAATCAAACGGAGCCCGGACCCGGCAGACCTGGCGCAGAATTGCCTGGATCAATTAGACAGCAGGATGAGCGCAACCGTACAGGATTACCCGCGGGCGAATCCGCTGCCCTGACCGCAGTCAATCAAGCCGAACAACCCCATGAGGCGTTCAGCGCCTCTATCTACGAAAACTACCGCCCTGAAAAAGTGACCATCGCCGGGGCGAAACCCCACCCCGGAAAACTCGTTCAAAGCGCAAGCATGGCGGGAACCCCCCCACCGGCGGCTTCGTATCAACCCAACATTCCCAAGAACATCATCGAGACGGGCAAACTCAGCGACGCGCAGCTTGAGGCGATCATCTACGCCGGGCAAGCCCACCAGGAACATCTGGATACCGGGGAACGCAAAGGATTCTTTATCGGCGACGGCACCGGCGTCGGCAAGGGCAGGGAAATCGCTGGAATCATCTATGACAACTGGAACCAGGGACGAAAAAAGGCCGTCTGGATCAGCGAAAAAACCTCCCTTGTCAAAGACGCAAAGCGGGATATAGGCGGTATCGGCTGGACCACGGCGCCTCTGCTTGAACATCGTAAGATCAAGCCGGGCAATCCCCTCAATATGTCAAGAGGGATTCTGTTTACCACCTACTCCACGCTCAAGTCAAAAGAGCGGAAGATGGTCGGAGGGGTGGATATGGGCAAGACACGCCTGGCGCAGATAACAGCCTGGCTCGGCGCCGATTTCGACGGGGTGATCATCTTTGACGAATCTCACAACATGGGCAATGCCGTCGCCCAACGCGGCAACCGAGGCACACAGCAGGCATCGCAACAAGCGCTTGCGGGGCTCGCCTTACAGGCAGCGCTTCCCCAGGCGCGGATCGTTTACGTTTCGGCTACCGGCGCCACCGAAATATCAAATCTCGCCTATGCCCAACGCCTGGGTCTGTGGGGTCCCGGAACCTCCTTTGGCGACATGTCCCGGTTCATCAACTCGATTGCCCAATCGGGACTCGCCGGCATGGAACTTGTCGCACGTGATATGAAGGCGATGGGAAACTACATATCCCGATCCTTGTCGTTCGAAGACGTCACCTACGGCAGGCTGGAACATCCCCTTACTGATAAACAGAAGGAGATCTACGACCAACTGGCCGTGGCATGGCAGACGGTCCTGGAAAACATCGATGCCGCCCTGGCGACCACACAGGCGAACGCACAGGGTAAATCTGCCGCAAAATCCGCATTTTGGGGCGCGCACCAGCGTTTTTTCAATCAGATCATCACCTCGATGCAGATGCCCTCGGTGATTACCGCAGCGAAAAAAGATATTGCCGACGGTAATGCCGTCGTGATGCAACTGGTCAACACCAACGAGGCCTCGCAGGAACGGGCCATGGCCAGAATGGAGGAAGGCGACGAACTGGACGATCTCGACCTGACGCCACGGGATCACCTGATGACCTACATCGAACACTCCTTCCCTGTCCAGCAGTATGAGGAATACACCGACGAAAACGGGAACCCGCAGACCCGCAAAGTGGTCGATTCCAACGGGAATCCGGTGCTCAACGCTGACGCAGTCCGGGCAAGGGACGCTCTATTGGAACGGCTCGGGAGCATTGCTGTCCCCGACGGGCCACTGGAGATCGTTCTCAATCAACTGGGAGCGGATAAGGTATCGGAAGTAACAGGCCGCGGGCGCCGCATCGTGATCAACAAGGAAGGGAAAAAGGTCGAGGAAAAGCGCACCCGTTCCGTCGCCGATGGCGATGCCGATGCCTTCATGAACGACAAGAAACAGATTCTGGTCTTTTCGGATGCCGGAGGCACCGGCAGGAGTTACCATGCCGATAACACCGTCGTCAATCGCCGGAAACGCGTTCATTACCTGGTTCAACCGGGCTGGAGGTCCGACAAGGCCGTCCAGGGTCTTGGCCGTACCCACCGAACAAACCAGGCGAATGCCCCGCACTACATCCTGGTGACCACGGACCTCAAGGGGCAAAGCCGGTTTATATCGTCGATCGCCCGTCGCCTCGACCAACTGGGCGCACTGACAAAAGGCCAGCGGCAAACGGGTAGCCAGGGAATATTCCAGGCCCGGGACAATCTGGAAAGCACCTATGCCCAGGAGGCTTTGCGCCGGTTCTTTATCGACCTGGCACACAATGACATCCCCGGCCTGGATATCGCCACGTTTGAACGGGAGACCGGGCTCAACCTGCGAAAGGCCGATGGCGGCTTGCGGCTGGATCTTCCGCCGATCAGGCAGTTTTTGAACCGGCTTCTCAGCATGACCTACACTGTCCAGAACCGGACGTTCGATCACTTTTCAGACCGGCTCGACGCGGTGATCAGAATGCACGAATCGCAGGGCACCCTTGATGCCGGCCTGGAAACACTCCGGGCAGACAAGGTGGAGAAGGTGAACGAGCAGGTGGTCTATACCGACGAACGCACCGGGGCCGAGACAAAATATGTGGAGCTTGACGTATCCTATCGCACCAAACGGTTTACTTTCCAGGACGCGGCTAATCTTTCCCGGCCGTTTTACCGCAACATCCGGAGCGGGAATGTGTGGGTCGTAGCCTCGGAGTCACGGCAGCGGACAACCGAATCCGGGAACATAGAGGAATATCGGGCGCTCCGCGCGGCAAATTACCATCAGCAACCTGTGAACACGTCCGATCTTAACAATACGGAGAAATGGGAAACAATCACCCCCGACGAGGCCCGGGATCCGTGGCAACGGCTGTACGACAAAACACCGGTAATGGAGACAGAGCGCCGACATCTCATTACCGGTGCAATCCTGCCTATCTGGGACAGGATCGACACGGGACACATGCGGATCATGCGGGTGCAAACCGAGACAGGCGAGAAGATGGTCGGCAGACTGATCAACGATGGGGACTTGACGAGGGTTCTACAAAACCTGGGCGCCACAACGAGCCAGATCAATGCGACGCCGCAGGAGATCGTCCGCCGGATCACGCAGGGATACCGGATCCGGCTCTCCAACGGTTGGTCGATTGCCAAGAGGCGCGTTTCCGGCAATGACCGGATAGAACTGATCGGCCCGGATTACAGCGACAACAACGAACTCAGTCGCGCGGGTGTCTTTACCGAGAGGATCAGTTTCAAGACCCGATACTTCATCCCGACAGGCGACCAGGATGCGGACATTATCGAAAGATTGACGGCAAGACGCCCGGTCGTTGATATTACCCGTGAAGCTGGAACATCACAAAATTCCCTTGACAACGATGCCGGATCGCGTGTACAAGAGAATCGCGAGGGATATTATGAAGACATTTCCGAAGGAAAAACGTATCCTGCCACACGAGAACAAGCCAACGTCCCCGGTTCAGTACCCGAAGGGGAGGGAGGGATTGTATATCCCGAGATTGCGTCCGCAGTCTCCTGGCGAGGCAGAGTACCGACCCGAACCGTTCACACCAACCACGCCGCCGCAAAAGTAGCTCGCAGCCTCATCGGCAACCTGGCGCAGGAAAAACTGCTTTCCATTCTGCTCGACAAAAACGACAAAATCATCCAGATTTACCAGCACACGATCGGTCTCCAGGCCGTATCACAGGTCGATCCCGTCTTGATCGCCGGTCAGGCGATTAATACCAAAGGAGCGACGTCTCTTTACCTGGTACACAATCATCCGGGGGGAGAGGCCCGGTTGTCCCTGGAAGATGCCAAGGTTCATGATGGGCTGGAAAATCTCCTCAAGGGGACCGCTGTCGAACTGAAAAATTCTCTGGCTGTGACCCCGGAACGGTACTCAACCCGTTCGGATTTGATCTCCGGCAGAACCCCGTACTTGAAACCCGTCGAAGATGGAAAGAATACGGCGAGCGTCCCGGTTGTCGAACGGATCGTCGCCAAAACGGGAAAGAATCTTCCTCACTTTACCGGCGCGGAAGACGCGTATAACTATCTTCAAGACCAGCTGCCCGAAGGTGGCCTCCTTTTACTCAATATAAAAAACCAACCAGTCGGAAAGGTGGCGATCACCGACTACCGAAAAATCCGGGGCGAACAGCAACACGCGATCCTCTCGGGACTCGAAAAGACGAACGCTACCAGGATCATCGCCTACACTGCAACCCGGGCCATGCAACCCGACGAAACGGTCAATCTCCTCCGATTCATCGAAGCCACCTACGGCAGAGTAGAACTCCTGGACATTATCGATGATATCTCCGGATCATGGCGGGCTAATCAGACCATCTTGGTCGACGATCGTGGCGTGGTGAGTTACCCGCAATACACCCGCGGAGACCGGGATTTCCTGTTTGCCGGGGCCTCCGGGTCGGTGCGGGTAGATGCACCGATCACCGTTGAAGACGCTGGTTCTGTTGTACGGGATTTCCGCGAGATGAGCAAACTTGACGGCGTCGTCACGCTGAAACTTTCGGACTCGTTTGACCTGCTGCCGGAGGAGGTACGCAAGGCCGCAGAAGATGCCGGCGGAACCCAGGATAATACCTACGCTGTCTTGCATAAAGATGGCTCCATTTATTTGATTCGTGACGCACATGCTACACGAGAACAGCTTGAAAAGTCAATCTTTCATGAAGTGTACGGACATCTGGGTATTTTTAGACTGTTTGGCCAGGGCAGCATTCAGCAATTAGCCAGGTTGTACAATAGGCTGGGTGGATACCAGGGGCTGGCAAAAATAGCGGACAAGTACGGCGACCGGGCGGAATTTGACACCTACTGGAAAGACGCGAAGACGGAGACGTCGCCGGAGATGCGGAATGCGCGGATAGCTGCAGAATTACTGGCGTTGATCGGCCAGAAGTCGCCGACACTCATGCAGAAGGCGAAAGAGGTATTTGGATCTGTCCGGGAAGCTTTGCGCCGTCTTGGGTTGGCAAAACTGGCAAAGTATGGAGACAGCGATCTTGCCTATCTGCTTGCGGAAGGTAAAAAAGCCCTGCACAAAGCAGGCCCGGGTGGTGAATTTACGCTGCTGATGAAAGTCGGTGATAAAGCCGAGAAGGTGATGGCGGAGAAAGTCGTACCGGCGGTGTCAAAAGTAAAGAACCGCGGCCTGGCCATGATGGGCGCGAAGACCTCGCCGGCTGTTCGGGAAGCCGCGGGCGCCTTTGCCAAGCACTGGAAGGAATTCTGGCAACCGTTCTCGACGGTGCCCGATGGGGATAAAGTCCTTGCCAAACGCTACGAAGCGATGGGGAACGTCGCCAGGGCGGTTCGGTTCATCGATGAACTCTTCCAGAAGGTAAATACCTACCCGGACCAGGTCAAAAAGGATATGTTCTGGTATCTGAACGGCGATATCCCGATCGAAAACCTGCCGGAGGATGTCCGCGAGACGGCCAAGATGATCCAGCGTCGGACCGAGGTGATCGGCGAGATGCTGGTGGATCGCGGAATTATCGCCGAAGGGCAGTTTGAGAAGTATCGCGGGAAGTATATCCATTATATGTATGCGAAACACGTCTTGGGCGAAGACACTCCGATCTTCCTGACCTCCTCGGGAAAGCTGAACCTCTCCTATACCAAGAGCCGCAACACCAAACTGACCATGCAGCAGAAGAAGGAACTGGGTCTGATCGAGGACGCCTCCGTGGCGGTCCCGGTAGGTATGGGAAAGGCGCTCACCGACATCGCAAAGTGGGACTATCTGAAATCAATTGCCGATAACGCCGATTGGGTATGGCAACCGTCGCTGATCAAGGTCCCGATCGGAAAGCCGCTGGCGACACCCATCCGTGGCCGGACCAGGCGCAACGTGACGATGGGTATCGGAAAACTCGTCGAGGAGGCCAAGACTTACGACGCGATGCTGGCCAAACACCCGACGCCGGAGGTCGCGGAAATTCACAGGATACTGCACGAGGCGCTGGATAAGGCAGAAGCGGCATCCGAAAACATGCCTGCGGACTTCGTTCAACTTCCGAACTCGAAGGGATACGGCCCACTGGCCGGCGCATTCGTCCGGAAAGCGATAGCAGACGACCTGATGCCGGTCCTTGATGTGGCAACCGATCGCGGGAAACTCATGAACACGATTCTGGAGATCGAACGGCAGGGGATGGCGACCTTCAAGATGGGGAAGGTGGCGCTAAACTTCCCGACGGCTGTGCGAAACATCATCTCTAATATCATCCAGAACAATATGAGGGGCCGCGAGCTATCGAAGATCCCCGGCGACATTATCCGGGCGTGCGAGGCGATGAAGGCAAAAGATGCCTACTATGAAGAGGCGTTTGGAATGGGGATATTCCATACCAACTGGTTTGTATCGGAGATCAACGACGTCCTGGATGAGTTCCGGAAGGTGAAGGGTGGAAGGATCGACCAGATCCTGATCGCGGTCAAGAACGTGGCCAAGTATTACGGAAAGATCGACGATATCAGCAAGCTGTCAATCTTCATCGAGCAGCGCGAGGCTGGTAAATCAATCGACGAGGCGACGCTGGAGGCGATGAAGTGGGGGATGGATTATTCGCTGACCAGCCGGTCGATCAAAGGGCTTCGGCAGACCATTGTGCCTTTCGCGACATATCAATACAAAATAGCCCCTCTGATCGCGGAGTCACTGAAAAAGCGGCCCTGGGTGCTGGCAAAGTTCGGGCTGATCTACGCGGCGGCGAAGATGCTCGCGATGGGGTTCAACGACCTGGATGATGACGACTGGGAAGATCTGGAAAAGCAACTCCCCGCGTACATCAAGAAAAGCGGATCGATGATGATCCTGCCATGGAAGTCAAACAAGGGCCAGTGGCAATGGGTTAACCTGGAATACTTCTTCCCATGGGGAAACTATCTGGCGATTGCCCGCGACATGAAAGCCACGGACCTGGGCGAGGCAATCCGCGACATGGGTATTTCGAACCCGTTCCTATCGATGCTCTACACAGGACTCTCCGCGCGGGAGGATCAACCGCCGCTGCACTCCTATTTCGGGACACCGATATACAATCAACTGGACCCCGCTCCGATGAAGGCCGCAAAACTCCTCGAATACATGGCCAACATCTGGATACCTTCGATGTTCACTCGGCAAGGCGCGATCGGATACACGGGCCGAGCAATTGCGGGTGGCGAAGATCGCTGGGGCCGTGAGGTTTCTGCCGGGCAAGCCCTGGGACGATGGTTCGGGGTGAACATCGTTTCCGTATCGCCGGAACAGACCCGCGCGCAAGCGTCTGTCCGGATACAAGATCTGCGAAAGGAACAGTCCCGGATCGAGGCGAACCCGTCATACGACGAGGAAGATAAGGCCGCATACGCCAAACGTCTCAACGAGAAACTGGCTGAGATTGCTCAAGAGGCGCCCGCTGCCGTCCTGCCGATCACGAAGGCCAAGGGGAAAGACCCGGTTTATGAGGCGTTGCAGGCGATGGCCGCGAAGGGAATTTTGCATACGGCTCCACCCAGCCGCTCGGTCGAGATCGCGGGGATCCCGTTCAAGATGACGATGGATCAGTATGGTCGCTATCTGGAACAGACGAGCGAAATCGCACGAAAGCGCCTCCTGACCTTGGTCGACTCGGAGACATGGGAGACGATGAGCGACAAACGCAAGTCGGATGCGGTTTCGGGGATCGTGGCGAACGCCAGGAAAGGGATCCGGCAACGGATCAAGATCGAGATCTCGCGGGAGAATCAGGAAAAGATCCGGGAAGCGAAGATGGCAAGGTGAAACTTTTCGCTTGACAATTTTAAATATTTAGCGAAAATAAGGCCATGTAACATGCCCCTATAAAAAAAACACCTGGTCTGATCAACCGGGCGCACAATTTGACAGAAATTTAACCCGGGTCGGCATTCGGATGCTGACCCGGGTTTTTTTATTGTCGATTCCTTCCTCACCGAAGGCATCGCCGAACCTACACCACAAAACCTAACGAAAGGAGGTGCTACCATGATCAACAATCAGACCATTTCATTCCCCTTTGATTCCGCTGATCTCCAAATGGCGGTCGCTTACACAGATATTTATCCCGTGTACATCGGCCGCGCCCGACCCGGCGCCCTGGTTTCGGCCGCGGAATGGCAGATCAGAAAAATCACGTATGACGCAAATTATAACGTCACGGCGATTCAATTCGCCGCAGGCGTTAACGATTACACCAAGGTCTGGAACGATCGGGCAACGTACACATACGCCTGATCGCAGGAAGACAAAACGGATAAACAAGAAGGAGGCGCGCCATGTATGGACGCATAAACCCGTTTACCGGGCAGATGGAACTCGCCGGAGCCGGGGCCCTATATACCATTAAGAGCCGGCCGCCAAACTACGCGGACGTGGCCTACGCCGTGCCAATACTGTGGATCGACGACAGTAACGATGCGTGCTGGATACTGCTGAGAATTTCCGGAGGCGTCGGCTACTGGCTGCTTTTAGGGACGATCGATCCTTATCCCTACGGCGCTGAAAGCGGCGCTACGCTGATCACCGAAGCCGGCGACGCTTTGATTCTACAATAAAATGACAAAACGAAGGAGGATACAAAAATGAGCAACGTCAAAATATCAGAACTGGCGGAGGCCACTACACCCACAACCGACGATCTGGTAATGATCGTTGACGATCCATCAGGTACCCCCATATCAAAAAAATCCACACTGGCTAACCTGCTGGGCGTAGCCCTTACGGCAATTCGGGCCGTGACGGCGTCGTCGAATAAAATCCCCTACTTCACATCGGGGTCAGCGGCGGGGGTGCTGGATGTCACGGAGCAGACCGTTGCTGGCCGCCTCACCGGCGGAAACCTCAAGGCGCTATCCGTGACAGAACTGACGACCCTTATCAATGCCGCTACGGAATTCCTCAAAGGGGCGGTGATCCTGGCGGCCCCGGCAGAGGTAATCGACGGGACGGATACGGGCAAGGCCGTAACAGCAGCCGGCCTGCGATCAGTGGTGGTTGACGATGCGGTGGATGCTGCTTTGTCAGGAACCCCGGTGATCCTGGGAATCGTGGACAAGGGCAATAACACGTACTATTTCAAGGGTTATCCGACGAAGTCATGACCCGATAAAATTGACAATTATTAAGGAGGCAATATGAAAGGGTATCCCAGAGTAATCGCAACAAAAGCGGATTTTGAGAACCTGCTGGCCGAGCCGGAATTCCGGGTACGTGCGCTGGCGGATCTCAAGGCGGTCGTGGACCTGGACGACGACACGATGGAGAAGGTCGTCAGTTACGACCAGGATGAGACCGGGAAGATGACCAACATCAAAACGGAAACCATCCCGGCACTGATGCCGAAATGGCGGCGCATGGGGTTTAAATCGAGAGAGGCCGCGCGGGATCTCTATGTCAAGGAAGGGGGTAAATAATCATGGCGAATCGACAAGTAACGCTGGACGTCAGCGACAACATTATTGCCGCTGCGGTCATGTCCCAGAATTTTTGGGCGATAAAGAATCTGTGGCTCATCGAACCGCACGCCGCTGGTGACAACACAGAGGTGGTTGTAAATCCAAACGCAAATTACATTCCTATCGACATCGGGGCACATTGGTTTCTGTTGGACTCCGTCGTGCATGTGGACTCGGTGACCGATCTGGACACCGGGGCGCTGGCTGCCGGTACGGATTATTACGTTTACGCCTGCACGGATGGAACGACGCTATCATTCAAGGTTTCCGCCAACTCTACCAACCCGACCGGATTTGATGCCGCACATTCCCGCAAGATCGGGGGTTTTCATACCCTGTGTGTGGCTGTCGGCACTATCGGTGGGCATACGCTAACCGGGTACGTTGCTAAGGACATCCTGCCCGCATCCGTCTGGTGCCTCAAGCATCGGGCAAAGAACCTGGTCAATGTCGGGATGATCTATGACCCCGGAATCGAAAAATGGGTGGATATTTATTTGGCATCCGGCACGGGCACGGGCACGACTTCTGTCAACGGTGGAACGATTTCCGACATGAGAGACTGGAATGATTTTGTGGCTGACGGCTATGCCGTTGGGAAGCGGCTGTTGACCGACGCCGAATTTCAAAGGATCGCCGCAGGATCGAACGAAGAAACCAGCATATCCACATCCGCAGATCCCGTAACTACGGGCGGGCATTCAGATACGGCAGCCAGGCGGATGATCGCAAACAACGGATGCGAGGATTGCTGTGGGGCGGTGTCTCAATGGTTACGGGACCAGTCATATCGCTTCGATGCCGGCACGTTGTCGATTATTATTGCCGGCGCTACGCTGGCACTTACCCATGACGCCTCACCTGGCGGAATGCCGATTTATGTCAAGTTCGGCGCGGACGGGAACCCGTATCTTTGCAGCAATGTTTCGACGGATACGGCAGACAAGTGGCTGACATTCGGATCGGCCTATACACTGCTTGTCAAACATGATGCATCTGCCGCCGTGGGCGGATACCAGGTCTTTTTCGACGAGGATGCGATACAACCATCCCGGTTGCTGGCCGCACTTCCCGGCCTGAAGGATGTTTATATCCCAACGAGCAATCCGAGATACACTCTGAAAGTTACCTACAATGCCACCCCAGGGACGCCCGGTGTAGCAGTAAACTACGACGATACGGCAGGACACCAGAGGCTGGAATTTATATCTCCTACTACTACTGCCGGAAGTCTCGATCTGGCGTTACTGACCTTCACTGATCCAGTATTTTCTTGGTATGATTTACCCGGAAGCAAAGGGTCACTTTATCAACAAGGTACATACGGAGATATTAAGCTGGTCGCCGGGGGCGATTGGATCCATGCCGCGAGTGCCGGTTCTCGCTGCCGGCATGCGAATTACTTTCGCTGGTTTACGGATCCGGTTATCGGCGCGCGCTTCGTTGCGGACCCGTTATAACACGTAACACGTCACACGCCGCGAGGAATACGGCATAAAAGGAATTACTAAGGATTAAGGGCTATGAAGTCAAATCGACCGAGGCTGATCGCCGGGGGCAATTGGAACAATGCCGCGAATGCCGGTTCTCGCTGCCGGAATGCGAATAACTATCGCTGGAATACGAATACGAATATCGGCGCGCGCTTCGTTGCGGATACAGGACTGCGGAAATGAGTAATACTCCTGGCTGGATTTCATGGCCTTGTCTCTGGATGGTCCCGGGGCAAAACACATAGCGGAGGCGCCGGGCAACCAGTAGCGCAAGCGAAACTTGTTCGTCGCATTTTATATATCGGATAGAATAATGAAACGACACGGCAACTTGTATCAGCTAATCACGAGCGAAAAGAATGTGCGGGCAGCCTGGAAAGAGGCACGCCGGGGCAAATCGAGCAAAAGCGCAGTGCGGCGATTCGAGCGGGGCCTGGACGAGAACCTTCAGCATATCCGGGAATTGCTGATCAACAAAACCTACAAACCGGCACCCTACACGACCAAGATTATCCGGGAACCAAAGACTCGGCTGATCTACATCCTGCCGTTCTCTCCGGATCGGGTCATTCATCATGTGTTGATGCGGGTGATCGAGCCGATCTGGGAAGGGCTGTTTATTTCTGATTCCTACGCCTGCATCAAGGGCAAGGGCTTACACGAGGGCTCCAGACGGTGCATGGAGTTTGTCCGGAGAAATCGATATTGCCTGAAGATGGATATCTCGAAATTCTACCCCTCAGTGGATCACGACATCCTCTATAATATCATCCAGCGCAAGATCAAATGCGCTGACACGCTCTGGCTGTTCCGGGAGATCATCTACAGCATCCCGGACGGAAAGAATGTCCCGATCGGGAACTATACCAGCCAATGGATGGGCAATCTCTACCTGAATGAGCTGGATTACTTCGTCAAACACACTCTGCGGGTCAAGGATTACGTCCGGTACTGCGATGATTTCTGCCTGTTCCATGACGACAAGAAATACCTGGCGCGCCTGTCGGACGAAATCGAAACATTCCTTGCTGATTCCCTGGCCTTAAAACTCAGCAAAAACTCAGTTTTTCCCATCACTCAGGGGGTTGATTTCCTGGGATACAGGCACTTCCCTACCCATGTGCTGCTGCGGAAATCAACGGCGACCCGAATACGCCGGCGTCTGCGTAGATTGCCAGCGGCACTGGCATCCGGCCACGTCACTTTTGAATATTTCCGGTCCTGCATCGCTTCCGTCAAGGGCTGGATGCGTTGGGCCAACACACACCACCTACGACTCGCTATGGAATTAGCTGCTCTCGAAAGGATTGTGGAAAATGGAGGAATCGCCGAAGCGGTTTAAAGACTTTGCCAAAGAGCATGTGCCGCTGGACGGCGCGAAACTGAAAATTGACGACATACTGAATAAGGAAATAACGGTGATCGGATATAGGGTCAAAGATAGTAAGTTCGTTAAGGCGAACGCGCCTACATGCCTGACGATTCAGTTCATGCTGGGCGATGCGCGGCACGTTGTCTTCACTGGTTCCCAGGTGCTGCTCGACCAGTGCAAATCCTACGAATCCGAGATCCCGTTTCTGGCGACGGTGAAGAAGGTGGATAAGTATTATACGTTTACGTAGTGGTGCCACGGTTTTCTCGATGGGAACATCGAAGATTGATAAATAACTGAGCGAAGGAGAGACAGGGAATGGATCTTTTTACGAAAGTTGAATTGTCATTACTGCGGGTTTTTGTGTTTGCCATTATTCTGGCTCCTTTGTGCCTTTTGGGAGGAGGAGAAATCACTGCCGTAGAACCTGTGATAACATGGAATCTTTACATAACTCCTGTGGTGGTGGGAGTGTCCACTGCTGTGATAATGATATTTATCAACCGTCTGTTCAGGAGGCGTGATGACAGGGAAGAAGAGATTAAAAAGTTGTTGGCAGAAAAAGAAATTCTCAAGGAAGAGAATATTAACCAATGGCGCAAGACATACACGGATGCTCAGGGTGCAATTAAGGATACGCAGTGCATAATAAAAAATTCAGTTGATAGAATTGAGATAGCGTTAACGGGAAAAGTTGACAAGTCTGACTGCATCCGGGAATCTAAAGACCAGTGGGATGCTATTAACAAGTTGAGGGAAGTGTGATGTGTCAGAAATGTAAGAGCATCAAAGTAGGGCATATGATAGCCGGACATAAGGTATTTTATCACTGCGCTGATTGCGGAGAAAGGTGAGATGATGAACCGATTTGGAGAATTATTCAATGAATACCAGAATGAATTTATCCTTGCCACTGAGCCAACAGAGGAGAAGATAGACCTCACAATTACTATCAGATATAGGCTCTTTGGAAACAAACAGGATATGCTTGATACATGGAACAAAGAACATCCTGACCATAAAGATGATATGTTCTGGATGAGTGTATCTACTAATCCTTGTGAAGTGTGGGGACTGCTCAGAAAAGCAAGAGGCAGGCTTGTGCTTAACCATCTTGCACAGGGGCATGAAGACAACCATTGCCAACGGGTTGTTTTAAGTAATTGGACTTTACAAAGTGAAAAGCCGGAGGAGGATGGTTCTCCCTTTCTTTCTCCTGATTGTTATACTGAAATCTAACGGAGACATAAGATGACTAATGAGGTTCTGGAAATGAACATTGAACGCTTAAAGGAAATGCTCCGTAGGCATGAAGGTAGAAAGAATAAAGTCTATCTTTGCACCCAGAAGAAACGCACAATCGGGGTGGGGTGGAACCTTGACGCGAACCCCCTGCCCGCGGACATCGCCTCATTCCTCCAGATGCATGGGTATATAACGGATGAAATGATTGACCGGCTTCTTGATATTTCGATAACCACAGCCACGGACAATTGCAGGGATATTTACAGGGACTTTGACACCTTCTCGGAAAACAGAAGGTTCGCGCTTATTGACATGATGTTCAACATGGGAATCGGAACCCTCAAGACCTTCAAAAACACGAACAAAGCGATCAACGAAGGCCGCTGGGACGATGCGGTAACCGGGATCAAGCACTCGCAATACTGGAAACAACTCGGTGGAGATCCGGAGGGTACGGATGATGGTAAACTTGCCCGGCCGGAAGAAATCGCAATGATGATACAAGGAGGATGATATGGCAGAAGAACGAAACGTATTCCAAAAGATAGGTGATGCTGTTACAGACTATGCCCCCGGACTTGCTGCCGTTTGTGCATTAGTTCCTGGAGTTGGAACTGCTCCTGCCGCAGCTTTGGGTGCTGTCGCAGCTTTAGGTCGTGCTTTTGGACTTGGTTCTTCGGCGAAACCAGAAGATGTTTTATCCGCAATATCTACTGACCCTGAAATCAGACTCAAGGCCATGCTTGCTGAAAATGACTTCAAGGTGAAGATGCGGGATGCTGAGATTGAAGAGCATAAGGCTAAATTGGGTGACACGGCAAGCGCCCGGACTATGGCTGTTGAGGGCATGAAGGCTACCGGGACAAGAGACACAGAGGACAAAGTGTTTGACTGGGTAATTGTGGTAGGATTTATTATTGTTTTGATTGCCCTGTTTGTCTGCAAACCTGCCGAAAGCACTTACATGGGCATGATGATAGGTGCGCTGATCGCTGCGTTTACAACCGTCGTGAATTTTCGAAAAGGATCAACGGCAAGCGGCAATGAAAAGACCGCCATGATTTATAACAGCACACCAGGTTTGCCAAAGAAGGAAGTGTAGGTACTGCAAAAAAAACCGGCCGTTCGCTCGTGGTGAGTTTTACACTCTGGAAGTATTTGATATAGCAAGCGAAAAAACGACAGCCAATATCTCAGTAGGTTGCCGGTTCGATCCCGGCAGGGCTCACCAAAAACGAAGGCGATACGAGTAGTTAGCGGGTCGCCTTTTTTCTTGATGCTCGTTTTTTACTCACCACCTCACCACAGCCCACCACATTTAAGCTGCTTGTTGCCTGGCGCATGAGATCCATGGAAACGTGCGTATAAATCTCGGTCGTTTTTACATTTTGATGTCCCAGGAGCATTTGTATGATCCGGAGATCCGTGCCGGAATCTAAAAGGTGCGTGGCGTAACTATGCCGGAATCCGTGCGGCGTAACCCGTTTATCAATCCCGGCCTTTTTCAGGGCGGTTTTCAGTGGTTGCCTGATGTCCGTAAGGGCGCCACTCTTTGCCTCGCCCTTCCTCTGGGACACCCGCGACGGGAAAAGCCACTTCCCGGTCAGGTCCAGATCGCCCAGAATCGCCCTCAGATCGTCCACAACGGGCACGAGCCGCTCCCGGCCTCCCTTACCTCTTATCCTTAAATAACTTTTATCTTGGGCTAAGTCTGACGGCAGCAGGTGTGTTACTTCATCCTTCCTCAGCCCGCAATAATACATGGTGGCAAATAAGGCCCGGGTTGTCTTGGTCATGGCGGAAAGAATACTCACCACCTCACCACGGGACAGGACAGAGGGGAGCTTTTTCTGGTGGGGCAGATGTTCAAATTTTTCCGGCAGGGAGCAGAGGTTTTGCTTTGCACCCCACTTAATCATGGCTGACAGCCCGAGCAATTCAAGGTTGATTGCCCGATTGACCGTGGGCCTTGTCGTGGTTTCCCTCCGATGCTTCTTATAGGCGGTAATAATGTTGCTGTTGATGAAATCCGGCTGCATATTGCCAAAAAAAGGCAGGATGCGGTTCCAGAACATCTTTTTCTTTTCTTTCAGGGTTTTTGGAGATTGTTGCATCTCTACCCATTCGAGGTATTGTGTTGCGATCATGTCGCAGGTGTGCGGGCCGAGCATGGTGGGCTTGTTGTATTGCTTCCTTAATTTCCGCTCATAGATAAGGGCTTCATCACGCGTGCCGTTATAGGTGAGCATGTGCCGGGGACTGCTTCTTCCTCCCTCACGGAAATCAATGGTATGCTTTTTGGCTGACTGGGAACGAACGGACATTTATTCCTACCAGATCTTACGCTTCTTTAGTTTTTTGCGTTTAACTTGTCTTTTGTTTTGTCCCAGGTCCAGTACACGGCGCCAAAAGTAGCAGTGCTAACGATGATCCGTAACCAAACCGCCTCAGGCCATGTCTCCTTGGCCAGCGTATAGATCACCAGTCCCAGAAAAAAGACGCCCAACGAAGATAGCCACCGTTTCATGATATTTCCCTTGTCCTTTCTTTATCTTGGGATTGTCTTCATGCAATCTCCGGTAGCCCAGTTCCACTTCACGCATTCATCATCATCAGATGACAGGTCCATATAGAGTCCAAGCCAATTCAAAATTAAGACCGCGAATAAAACAAAAACAGGCACCCCGACCAAATACCCGATGTAAGCCCAGCCACCCGATATTTTAAATCGGCTGATTATAAAATAGAAACCGACATACGCCGCGATAACAATCAGAAATAATGGCATATATCACTCCCGCTTGTCTTTTTCCCTTCTTATCGATGCGGACGACGCCTGTACTCCCACGGCGGTTTAGATCCTGGGTCCTGCCATAATCCGGACTTATTTTCCTGCGCGGCTTTTTCGAGATCGGAAAGGTCTTGATCGGCAGAATAGCGCTTGTAATGCCATGCCATGCCTGCCTGCAGCAGGTCCTTATTGAGGCATTTCACATCATCATAAAAAACCCAGGCTACGGTCCTGCCCCACCTGTCCTTATCAACCGGGCGAATGTTTACAGTTTTCCCGGCCACGGCTTGCGTTGCAAATTCCTTGGCTGCCCGCCAATACGGCTGGCCCTTTTCCGGGCAGTCGATACCATAAAGCCGGATGCGCGTTTCCTTGCCTTCACTCACCACCTTGATTGTATCCCCGTCTGTGACGCCAACGACATGTGCAGAAAAATCAGATGCAAAGCAAGGCGCCGAAGAACAGATCAAGACGAGTACCAATGTAAATCGAAGATATTTTTTTAAGATAGGCATAGATAAATCACGTTTCCCGCTTCCCGGTATTCGATGACGCGACCTCGTCGATACCGGAAGACTGATCCCTGGACACAGCCTCTTCCAGGTCGTTGATCCTCTTTTTCATTCTTTTTATTATTTTGGAGTGATCTTTTGTTTTTTCATCCTGCCCAATGCTGTAGTCGAATGCCGCGATATTCGCCAGAAAAGCGGGCGTAATGACGGGATGCTGAGACAGTATTATGTTCTTGATCTTTTTGCAATACTCTTCAAGGCCAGCGCAGGGATGGGCGTGGTCCCGGCGAGACTCCTTTCCGGTAAGCAGCCAGTCGATGGATTTTCCGGATGCGTTTGCTATTTTAACGAGCTGATCCCACTCAGGTACCCGGCCCCGGCTACCGGGGGCGAGATAGGTCATGAAGGTGGAATAATTTATTTCCGCATCCTTGCAAAATATTTTTTTATCAACGCCCATTTCTGAGAGTCGCTTTTCTAATCTGTCAGTAAAATCAATGTTTTTAGTAGCCATAATCCCTAATAATATGCGATTGCAGATTTTTCTTGACAAATAAAACGCGATTGTGTATTCATTCATTCCAGCGGCAACGTTTTTCTTTCGTAACCTTTTAACCAAGGCGGTCGGTCATGAACACCTGGCAACGTTTTCTCGATGGAACCATTCCCTCCCGCGATCAACAGGGAAAACTCCGGCAGTACTTTGCAGAACATCTCATGCGTAACCCTGAAAGGATCTGAATAAATATGTCTGATCTGGTCAATGAGAAACTCAAAAGCAATAACGAACTTAGAAAAAGCATCAGGATAACGATGGTCGAGCTCGGACTCGATAATCGTAAAGAGCGCGGATATCGGGGGCTCCTGCCGCGGCTGAGTGAACGGATGGGACGCCCCATCAGCGCGCAGGTGCTTTCCAACGCAATCACCGGTTACCAGTCGGGAAAATCGGCACAGGATCTCCTGGTGGCAGTGAAAGAGATTCTGGAGTCCTGGCCACAGCAGGCGGCTTAGTCCGCTCCCCATGTATTCATACATGAGGAGAACGGGAAAATCAAATAATTTTCGATTGGTCAAGGAATCTGCCTTATGAAATGTCATACCAATCACCTTTCAAATCAAATTCATCAAGCCCGCATCGGCAGAATACAGAAGCAAAATTCTTTGTGCAACACCTATTACGAAAGCAAAAACAGACCTTTATATAGCTTTAATTTACAACTCAAATTCACAGCTCAAATTTTGAGTTAATGGAGAGCAAGTATGAAAGATTATAAGGAAATGTTGATAGACCTGGTTGATTCAATCGCTAAATTTGATGATCGGGCCGCCATATTCCGGAGGAACGACATCCCGCGATCACATTTCTACAATGTTACAAATGATGATCGTTTAAGCAGCAGCGGGAAGCCATATCACACGCCCTTAGAATGGGTGGTTAAGCTCACGCGGGATAGCGGAAACTCCTGTATGATTAAGAAAGGCGCTAAAGATTGTGGCGGTACCTACCTTTCACCCGAAGAAAAACAGGAGCTTAAAACCATCCTGGAAGAATCCATCCCGGATACTTCAAAGATATGGGGAATCCTTCAAAAGTTGGCAGGGGAATAGCCATGATCAAGGATCTTCCGCGCTGTGAAATCCGGGCAGGAAATAGGCTATTGGAACAGGATCTTGAGGTCAGCCGATGAAAGAACTCTGTGATTGGCTGGATGCCATCCCGATGCCCTGGATAGAGATGGGGATCGTCGGGGGGCTGGTTTTTGTGCTGCTGGTAAAGCTTGTTACGTGCACATTGAGCGGGAGGTGGATCATGTCGGAACGACAACGGAAACTGACGGTCCCGGAGGAAGCTATGTTCTACAAATACCCGGTCCTGAAAATCCCGACCGGGCGCAGGAACGAACAGCTTATCATCGGTTTGGAAAAGGCCCAGGCCATCATGACGAACCTGGGTGCAATTCGTGAATTCGTCAACAAGCACGTGCAGGAGCGCAATGCAGAGCAAATTTGAAAATCAGATCCGAATCAAGGGAAGCCAGTGACTATCAAAGAGCAAATAGCAACGCTGGAAACGAAGATTGACACCATCCTGGGCATCCTGGGCCACGGCAGGACAAAGTCCGACGCCCAGATACAGCGAGAGGTCGAGGCGACGGTTGAACGGCTGAGGCTGGTAGCCGAACAGAAAAAAAAGAGAAAGAAGGAGAGTTATGGAGACCATCGATAAATCAATGGATCTTGCGGACAGGTGGAGCCGGTGGTTGGCCTATGTCGCCATCGTTTTGGCATTCGTGGTCATCATTATACCGGCATTGCTCAGGATATTTGGTTGGTAAGCACATGACCTTTCGCGGATTCATCGTTGCGTTTATTGCCTGCTTCCTTATCTTCTTCGTCGCCCTGGAGTGTTTTTTCGCTGATGCTGATGATCTCTGTGAGAGGGTGAAGGGCCCGCCCGATAGGGTGGCGAGTGAGAAAACGAAGGCCCTCATGAGAAAACATGGGGTGGATGTTCTTTTTGTGGAACACAATGGAATGTGTTTTTTTTACAGGAAAGGGGAAAAGGTAAATATCGGGCATGAAAAAACAGTCTTATGAAAGGGAAGCCATGGGAACAGGTTCAGGGGAGCAATATAAGAAGAAGGCATGCGGGTTGGTGGAGTACCAGATCGAACCCGGACGGTACGAGGCCGCCGGCGCTGCGATCGGGCGGCTGGTGGACGTCAAGCAAAAAGCATACGGCCGGGCGTTCGATCTTGTCGGATCCATCCTCAAGATTGTCTATCCCCACGGCATCCGCCCCGAACAGTACGACAACCTGGGCGCGATGATTCGCATTCTCGACAAATTCTTTCGGATTGCCACCGACAAAGCCGCGCTGGGGGAGTCACCCTGGACGGATGTGGCCGGGTACGGACTGCTGATGAATCGGGATTTTCAGGATCCGGGACAAGAAGGTTCTCCCTGAGGCAACAGACACTGTTTTATAGGGGGCGGAAATTATGGAACGATACTTTATATTTGGCCTGATGGTGCTGGCATTTCTGGTAGGGCTTCTGCAATGCACCGGGTTGGACCCGGCCCATATCGTCCGGGCATGCGTGTACAGCCACTCTGGAAGCGGCAGAAAGGAAAACAATGAGCGACGATAACGATAATGCGAAGAGAATGAAATATCTGGAACTTGTCTCGATCGGCCGCGGTCCGGATCTGGCCAAGGGCATGATGACCGTAACCATCGCACTGAAGGATGACCAGGGTGAAGCATATTTTACGCACCTGCTTACGCGACACAACTATGCTCACTCCACCCGGAAGACGATAGAACGGCTAAGAGCGGTGAAACTCCCACCTGCACCAGATCCGGGTAACGAAATAGTCAAGATAGATCGAACGAAATGAAACAAATCAAGATCAATCCCGGAATCGTCGTTTCGTCCCCTTGGTACAATACCATGGAGGCAGCAGCGCATTGCGGGATGGCCCGGTCGACGTTCACGGAAAAGGCTTGTAAGGGTGGCCTTCCCATCGGCGGGGACGCGAATAATAAACGATACAAGGTTGAAGACCTGGACCGGTGGATCGCCAACGGGTTTCGGTATCCAGGGACGGAGGTGTTGGTGGATGAGCGCCAGCGCCATAATCAAGTTAAAGGAGTTAAAGAATAGGGAGGTCGGAGATGAATTTGCTGCCAGGACAAGATTATATCATTACGAAAAAATTGAAGTTGACCATCGCGTCGAGTGATTTTAATGCGATCGGGGGATTTCACGCTCTCTGCGCTGATGTCGGGGATATCCCCGGTCATCCGTTGAGTGGATACAAAGCCGGAGATCCACTGCCGGGCTCGCTGTGGAATCTCAATCACCGGGCAAAATGTAAAAGCAACGGCGGAATGGTTTATGACCGGGTGCGGGATCTGTGGGTTGATATCTATCTCTTTTCTTCTCCGGACAGAAAGATCCGGCATGAAATGTTGGAGGATTACATAAAAGTCGGGATGGAGTGTGGGAAGCGATTGCCCACCCACGAGGAATTCTCATCACTGGCCGAAGGCTCTAACGAAATGACCAATATTGGGGGCAGCAAATACACCCCTGATACTGGTTGGCACGTCGATACCCTGGGGAGGCGAATGATCAGCGATATCGGATGCGAGGACTGTGCGGGACTGGTGTGGCAATGGCTGTCATCGGTAGATCCCACAAATCCTTCTTTTAGGCTGGTCGCCGGGGGCCCTTGGAGCTTTGCCGCGTATGCCGGTTCTCGCTGCCGGGGTGCGCGTGCCTATCGCTGGGATACGTTTACGAGTCTCGGCGCGCGCTTCGTTGCGGAGCCACTTTTCCCACGAGAACGGCGCAAGGCGCAAGAAAACGGAAAACTATAGCGCGCAGCGCGTCGGGTTTTTTCACTCATCAGTTATAGGTCGGGAGAGTCGGCATTGTTATACCCACTGTTTTTCAATCTGGGAGAGGTTTGTGAAATCCGGGCAATCGGCGCCCAAGGGAAAAATCCCGGGTGGGAGGGGTTTGCCAGGTCGGTTGTCTCCGGGTACTACGATGCGGCGGCGGCTTTCGAAAAAGGGGCCAGGATTCTTGACAAAGCACAAGCCCGCGGCGTCTATTTCACCATAAATCCCGTAAACCCGGCGCTGATCGCACGGGCATTCAATCGCCTCAAGGTTCCCAAAAGCACAACACAGGACGCGGACATTGTCTGTATCCGGTGGCTGCCGATCGACCTGGATCCAAAACGACCCGCGGACATTTCCTCGACGGAGGCTGAGGTCCAGGCAGCGACGGATGTCGGAAAGAAGATCGCCGGCTGGCTGGAGGGGGAGCTCGGTTTTTCCAAGGCGATCCGTGCCTATTCCGGGAATGGTTTCCACCTGCTTTACCGCCTGCCGGACCTGCCGAACAACGAAGAAACCCATAAGGTCATCGTCGCCGCGATGGTCGCAATCAAGGCCAAATACGACAGCGATGCGGTGGATATCGATCCAGCCGTCGTGAATCCTGCCCGGATCTGGAAGTGCTACGGGACCACGGGCAGGAAGGGCGACCCTACAACCGATCGTCCGCACAGAAAATCGACGTTATTCCCCAAACAACCCTCCGTCCTGGCAGACGTGCCAATCACAGACCTCGATACGTTGATGAAACTGACGATGCTGGTCCCGGCGGTTTCGACAAAGGGGAGCTCCCTCCCTTCTTCTGCCGGGGAAATTTTTCCTACGAAAACAACCGGCGGAGCGACGCGCTTCAAGGAGGGCACGCTGGGGCCTGTCAACATGGAGGCGTATCTCGGCCACTACGGAATCGCCTACACGATAAAGACAAAGGGTGCGCAGACGCTCTACTGTCTCGATCATTGTTTATTCAACCCGGATCACGACCAGGGGCAGGCATCAATCATCACGGCACCGACCGGGCCGCTGATCTACCAATGTTTTCATGCCTCCTGTAAAGACAAGCGATGGAAGGATGCCAAGGCCCGGATATCGGGCGACAAGCCGATCGCGGAATTCTGCGCTGGATACGACCCAGACTGGAAACCGCCAAAACAGGTCGGTACAGGTGCAATGTCGGATCTTACTATTCGATCGGAGCTGGCCGTGCAAAGTGAGGCGGCGGTGGAGCCACCAGAGAAGATCGATCCGACGGAGTTTTTCGAGAAACGAGGGAAGCGGCCGGTATTTGTGCCGATGTTCCTGGCGCGTTACCTGGCCGCCTACCTTGCGCCCCTTGTCCATACTGCCGGGGACTTCTGGCGCTATAAAAAAGGAGTCTGGAAGCTTTTTCCGGACACCATTTTATCGCAAATCATCGTAGCTGTGATGAAAGAGCGCGTACAAGCGGACATGATGACCAATACCCTGAAGATTCTTCGGGGATTGATTAACAGGGAGGAAGATATGTGGCCCAAAGATCCGAGTCTGATCAATGTGAAAAACGGGATGCTGGACATCCGGACGATGGAGTTGATCCCGCACGATCCCAAGCACGGGAGCCGGACGCAATTGCCGGTCAACTATGCCGCGTCGGCCTTCTCGCAGCGATGGTGGGATTTCCTCAAGGAGATATTCCCGGAGGATGAATTTTACGCGAAAAAGGGGCTCCTTCAACAGTTTTTTGGCTATTGTCTGCTGCGCGACTGCCGGTATCATAAAGCCCTTTTTTTGTACGGCACGGGCGCGAATGGGAAATCCACGGTCCTGGACGTCCTGCAGGCGATGGTTGGAAGGGAGAATACGTCATCGCTTTCTCTGGCGGATCTCACCCAACGGTTCAAGGCGCAATTCCTGCGCGATAAATTGGTCAATATGGCAACGGAGACGAACACACGGGATCCCCTGGCCACCGAGCTCCTGAAGGCAATCATTTCCGGTGATCCGATCACGGCGGAGCAAAAATATGGGGAACAATTCCAGTTCAGGCCGTTCGCGAAGTTTATCACGGCAATGAACGACGCGCCGGTGATCCCGGATAAGTCGTATGGATTCGGGCGCAGGATTATTGTGCTCACCTTCGAAAAGCGCTTTACCGACGAGGAGATCAAGCCGAGGATGGCCGACTTCCTGATCGAGGAGATCGAGGGGATTTTTAATTGGGCGGTCGATGGATTGAAGATTCTGCTGAAAAACGATGGGTTCCTGATCCAGGAAGCGGTCGGCAAGGCGACGAGCGATTTCATGGAGACGTTGAATCCCCTGCTGATCTTCGTAAACGAAATGTGTGAGGTCCATGACGCTGTATCGGTTCCGACCATGGAGCTATGGGAGTGTTACGCGGAATGGTGCGCCGATGGGAAGAATCGCCCCCTGGGACGGAATCGCTTCCTCGACCAGGTGCGGCAGACCTTCCCCCGTGTGAAATCGGACAAGGTAGGCGAAGCGCGGGTGCGGACGCTTGTCGGGATCGGCCTGACGACACAGGCGCAAACATGGACGGTGGAGAGAAAAGCAAGATTCCGAAGACGGGATGAGAAATAGATGAAGGAGGTTAAAAATGTGTAAGTGCGATAAGATCAAAGAAAAAGATGCCACCTATTTAGCTAAGATTTTATTTCGACAAATTGAAAAAGAAAGTCCCGGTTGCGCTTTTTGGGTAATTTCAGCATTGACCAAAATGGCACACGACAAGCTGACCTTGCCATGTGTCATTAATATTGTGCGGCAAGAAATGCGTCAAGCCGCGGCGGAATATGATGAGTATGTGCGAACGACATAAAGATCAAGGAGATTGTCATTAGAAGCGCGCTTCCGGCGTAATGGATATGATGTTGACGCTTGTGGTGAGTGTCATGCGGCGAGTGCCGGGAACGCCTTTTTTGAAGATGACAGATGGGAGGATAAAAAGATGAACGCGCAAGATAGAAATAAATTGAAGAATGCTGGTTATAGAATATTTCGAAAACGGCAAGTGTGTCCCGTCACAGGTGCGGGAAGAAAAGAAAATGAGATATGGGAGCTCTCCAACCAGGGATCATGGTGTAAGTTTAAGAGATATGAATCTCAGGTGGAGATGGATCGGGCCTGGAAAGAAATAATGAAAAACGACATGTGCATCTCTGACCAGGGGGGGATGGAATGAAGGGTGTGACAGTTAAATACTGGGACAAGCCGTGGTCGCTGGTTGATGGCTGCACGCCATGTTCGCCAGGGTGTGATCACTGCTGGTCGGCTGCAATGGCGAGTAGATTTCAGGGCAATTATAATCTATACCCAGCGCAGGTGGTGGATAATAGAATGTTTATTGGTAATGTATTTCTACTTGCCGACCGCCTCTCCATCCCATTAAAGCGCAAAAAACCGACCGTGTATGCGGTCTGGAATGATTTTTTCCATGAAAGTGTGCCGACAGAGTTCATTGATGATGCTCTGGAGGTTATGGCAGCATGCCCGCAACATACATTCCTTGTGCTGACAAAACGGGCGCACCTCATGGAAGAAAAAATTTATGGAGTCACGCCCTATCATGGGTGCCGGGCGTTGGGCGGCGGCGACTATCTGCCGAATGTCTGGTGGGGCCTCACCGTCTGCAATCAACAGGAAGCCGACGAAAAAATCCCGGTGTTTCTTCAGGCGCCGGGGAAGAAGTTTTTGAGCATCGAGCCGATGCTGGGAGAGATAGATATAAATGAGGTGATGCCCATCTATATCGAAGAAGAAGAAAGCGATATACAGGCTATAATTTTGGGCGGCGAAACCGGCCTTGGCGCAAGGCCGATGCACCCGGATTGGGTTCGATCCGTCCGGGATCAATGCGCGGCGGCGGGGGTGCTGTTCTTTTTCAAGGGGTGGGGTGAGTGGGTAGAATTTACAGTCAACGGCCGTGATGGGTTTACGTCCAAGCATTACTGGTTGGATGAGAACGGTACGTTGCACGATCAATCCGACGCTCCGACTGACGATTGTGTATGTGTTAAACGAACCGGCAAAAAGGCCGCCGGTCGTCTCCTCGATGGCCGGACGCATGACGATTTGCCGTGGAGGACAAATGCCAGCATATAATTTTCAAGAGCGTTTCGCACCGATGGTCGAGAATGGTACGAAGAGGCAGACGATAAGGAAGCGCCGGAAAGATGGCAACGATCCCAGGCCCGAACACCTACTCTTTTTTTATACGGGTCAGCGGACAAAGCAATGCAGAAAAATCGGCGAGGGCCGGTGCATAAGTGTTGATGAAATTGTGATTTATGAAACGGGAATTGTTCTTTCTGGCAAGTGGCTTACTGCGCTGGAAGAGGAAAAGCTCACCGCTGCGGACGGGTTTGACACGTCTCGCGAATTTTATGAATTTTTCAACGAAGAGTATGGCCTTCCCCTCTGGGGCCTGCTCATTAAATGGGATCCGATAAACTGATGCATCCGGCCCACATCATTCTCTACATTCTCGGCATCGCCGGCGTCATTTTGAACAACCACCGGCGCCGGGAATGCTTCTATGTCTGGTTGATTTCTAACGCCGGATGGATGGTTGTGGATTATCAGGCCGGGCTCTACGTCCAAGCAACGCTGTTTTTTACCTATTTAGTCCGGGCCATTCACGGGCTGTGGAAGTGGAGGCGGGCTCCATGAGGTCGAAAGTTTCGTCCTCCTCCACCATGCCCTGAGACACCAAACCAAACCAGGTCGGCATCATCCCTGGTGAGTTCAATTATGATCTAAAACATCATCGCGCGATATCACGCCCGGTAAGGGGAAGTTTCATTCCCCGGAACCCCCGTCCCCCTTTTTGATTCCTTTTAAACCATTAAAAACATTGAGTATAAGCGTTTATTCCCCTTTTGCCTCTGTTGTTGTTTTTTATATCATATTGAAATTATTCAATATAGGCGTTTGTTAACGTTTTTTTCAACAAATACCTTTACCAGTATTCACTTCCTTCCCATCGCGTCCACACCTGATAAAGTATAAGAACATGTGAAACGTATAAAGGATTTCTCGAAAAAAACGTTTACAAATGTCCGGACCCGGCCTGGCATCTGTGGTTAAAATGACTAATTTGATGGATGGGCGAGTGAATAAATTTGAATCCGCGATGATCCGAGGTCTGCTGCCGGGGAGATCCGCGCAAGAGTGATTCACCTGGAGGCCACCAAGAGAAGCACATCAGTGGTCTTTTTTGGGTTTCGGGGGGAAGGGGGAAGCTGGGAAGCTGGGAAGCGGAAATGGTAATGATTTGTGATAGATGGAGGCAATTCATAACGATAAGCCGGGAGAGAGGCTTGCGAGGAAGAACCAGGATCGACGATCGGCTGGAGGGATGATGAATAATACTGCTGTGTGATGTTCCAGCCCAAAGAACTATATGGATGCCGACGCGGATAAAGTTGGAGAACTCGGGGGAGATCCACGACGCGCCGTCGGATGGCTATTTTTTTCCGCCGGAATGGAAATGGTGCATATCGGGCTTCGACGAATACTGCGCGAGGTGTATATTTTAATCGGTCGCTTATAATTTACCGAAAGGGATATAATAAACACTTGACAATTATTTCCACTTTATGATACTTGATAGACGTAAACAAAAAAGAGAAAAAGCGATTGACGATGATATTCATTAACAATCAAGAA
>Ga0247841_10001407_pt1 | contig 54949 bp, 50 predicted proteins | sample LaCruzMarch2015__2_FD_192410 | JGI IMG/M metagenome (GOLD analysis project Ga0247841, IMG submission 192410) | Freshwater microbial communities from meromictic Lake La Cruz, Castile-La Mancha, Spain - LaCruzMarch2015_18m | ecosystem: Environmental > Aquatic > Freshwater > Lake | place: Spain... | reverse complement strand
TATTAGACCCGCTTTCGCAGGCTTATTCATGACTTCGGGGTAAGTTACCAATGTGTTACGCACCCGTTTGCCGGTGTCCGTATTGCTACGGACCCCTCGACTTGCATGCCTTAGACACGTCGCCAGCATTCATCCTGAGCCAGGATCAAACTCTCAATAAGTTTTTATTCAGGTTGCTCCTGCTAAAGTTTGTTCACACAAACTTTCATAAGTTTTTTACATGGTACGCCATGTTTAGTATACATTTCTTGCGAAGCTAAATACTAAAATATTTGAAGAAATTAATTCTCCAGATTTATTCTTCTCCGGTTTAATAAAAAACCGGAGAAAAGTTAGAATTAGCGCCTGTTAGTATTGAAATTTTCTCTGTTTTATTCGCCGGGGGGCGAATTTCAGAGACTTACTCTTGTGAAAATATTAATGCTGCTTGCTGCAATTCCGAAACCTCTGATCGGAATTGTTTCACAGAGTAGATTTAATTGTTAAGTTGCGATTTCAGTCTTGGCGAAAGAAAAAAACAGGGATATTTGCCCAAGCAACTATCACTGTTTCTTTCTTCATGTGTTTTTAAATTGTGCTTGTTATTTATTCAGTTAATTTTCATTTATGAATAAATTTATATTGTAATGTAATATTAAAGAAAATCTTAGTAAATGTCAAGGGGTAAGGCAATTTTTATTTAATATTATTAATTATATTAGCTTTTTTTGCTTATTTTAGACAGTTTTTGCACATTTTATCCCCTAAAAAATTTAGCCGCTTGTTCCGGAGATACGGAATTAATCACCAACCCCGAGCCAAGCTCAACACCGGCCCAAACACTATCGCGAGGCTGGATTTTTAAGTAAAAATGTTGGCCGGCATCGGAAACAACCTGATGCAAAAAATAATTAAAAGATAAGTTAAGTTTGTTTAATTTTAATAATATTTTTTTCAAAGCTTTGGCAAAAGATTTAAATTCGTTGTCATTTAGTTTAGTAATATTATCCAGATGCCGTTTGGTAAAAATCCAGGCCTCATAATGGTATTGGCTGGCGTAAGGCGCGAAAGCGGCCACAAATTTATCTTCATAAATTTTTCTGGGCGATTTCATTTCTTTTTTAATAATATCGCAGTAAGCGCAAATTTTATTTTTCAGCCGGTGTTGGCGCGCCAGTTCCAGCTCTTCTTTAATTTCCGGCGGTAAAATATCGGTGGCGAAAATTTGTGAATGGGCGTGCACGATGGAGGCGCCGGCTTTAGAGCCTTGGTTTTTAAAACAGAGAATATATTCTATGTTTTTTATTTTACTTAAAGCCTGCGTGCGTTTGGCGTACATTTTTAAGAGCTGCTCAATTTGCGCTTCACTTAAATTATGCAATTCTTTTTTATGGTCCGGAGTTTCAATTATTACTTCCTGCGCGCCATAAGCCTTTTTGTTATCAAGAGTCACAGCCGGGAAAATATTTTTAATGCTTAAAATTTCTCCACCAGGCGCGCTAACCCGGTCTAAAATATTTTTAGGATTTATTTTTTCCGGGCAAAACGGGCAAACGGATACGCGCGAAATAATGGTCTGCTCTTTAATATCGCGCGGGCGCTTAGACCGGCCTGGCGTGATGACGACGTATTTGTTTAATAAATAGTCTTTGCGGATTTCTGATTTAAGCATATGTGTCGATTGTCATTGCGAGGAGCGTAGCGACGAAGCAATCTCACAAATGACAAGTTTAAATTAAAGTGGCTATATTTTGATTAAGGTTGAAGTGCGTGAGATTGCCGCGTCGCCTGATTACAGGCTCCTCGCAATGACACTTTCAATTATAATCTATATCTAATTTTTAAAACTCCGTCGTTAAAATCTGATGAGATGATTTTAAATTGTCCGAGTTCTTTAGTTGAGCTTGTGAAATTAAGGGTGTTTTTTGTGTTGATAAATGTGAAATTATAATTAACAAGAAAATGGATTGCGCGTTACAGTGCTGACGGATAGAGGCGAGATGCTATCGCTCCACTCCGCCAGCTGGCGGAGTTTCGCTCCAGCATGACAAATCGGGGTTAGCGTCTAAATCCGCCGCCGCCACGCCGTCTGTCATTATCGCCACCGCTAGACCTTGGACCGCCGCCAAAACCGCCGTTCATTTCTTGCTTACCTTTGCCGTCTTTCCATAAGTGTTCGTTTTCCGGAAGGTCTTTTAAGGTTAGGTTGACCCGGCCCATATCGTCTATTTCAATAATTTTTACCGTTACCTCGTCGCCGATATTAATGAAGTCGCTTGGCCGGCCGACTCGGTACGGAGCTAATTCGCTAACATGCGCCATACCGTCTTTGTTTGGAGTTAATTGAATAAAAGCGCCGAAGTCCATCAGGCGGACAACCTTGCCTTTAAAAATTTCACCCGGTTCAAAATCGCGGATAATATTTTTAATCCAATCTACAGCTTCAACGACTTTGGCCGCGTCAGTGCCGCAGACCATAACCAAACCGTCGTCATCAATATCAATAGAGACGCCCGTAGCCGCGATGATTTCATTAATAACTTTTCCGCCCGTGCCGATAACTTCGCGGATTCTGTCCGGTTCAATATGGAAGCTGGTAATGCGAGGAGCATAAGGCGATAAATCAGGTCTTGGCTTATCAATGGCTTTATTCATGGCCGCGAGAACTTCCAGTCTGGCTTTTTTTGATTGAGTAATAGTTTTGGTAATAATCTCTTCGGTTAAGCCGTCGGTTTTTGTGTCTAACTGAATGGCGGTTATGCCGTCCGAGGTGCCGGTGATTTTAAAATCCATGCCGCCTGCGCCGTCTTCTAAATCCTGAATATCGGTTAAGATTTCCCATTTACTCATGTCTTCATTAGAAGCTAAACCCATGGCAATGCCGGCTACGGCTTTTTTAATTGGTACGCCCGCGTCCATTAAGGCTAAGCTTGAACCGCAGGTCGCGGCCATGGAAGAGGAGCCGTTTGAGCCTAGAGTTTCCGAAACTACGCGGACAGTATAGGGAAATTCTTCTTTGGTTGGCAGTACCGGCACTAAAGCTTTTTCCGCCAAGGCGCCATGCCCGATTTCTCTCCTGCCCGTTGACCTTATCGGCTTGGCTTCGCCGACCGAGAACGGGGCGAAGTTATAGTGATGCATATAGCGTTTAGTGCCGACGCCTTCTAAACCCTCTAAGGATTGTTCCATACCGGGCGCGCCTAAAGTTACGATTGATAAAACTTGAGTTTCGCCGCGATTAAAAAGGCCGGAGCCATGAATCCGCGGCAACATGCTGACTTCGGACGATAAATTTCTGATTTCGTCCAGCTTTCGGCCATCAACTCTTTTTTTGTCTTTTAGAATCGCGCGTGTAACTTCAGTTTCAACCGCTTCGTCAACTAAATGGCTAATCGCAGCCGCACGTTTATCTTTACTTATATTTTGGTCAAATAAATATTGGTCTAAGCCTTCTTTAATGGCGCTAACGGCTGATTTTCTTTCGCCTTTGGTGTAATGAGTTTTATCAAATAAAATCGTTGAAACATTTTTATCAAGCCAAGTTTTAGCTAAAGCGAATATTTTCTCCATTTCTTTTTCCGCTTCAATTTCTTCCGGGCTAATTAATTTTTTAGCAGCCGGTTTTTTTGTTACCGTAACATTTTTTTTCACTTCCTCTATTAAATTAATGGCGGCTTGCAGATTTTTTTGCCCGGCATTAATCGCGTCAATCATATCGGTTTCTTTTATTTCTTTGCCGTCGGCTTCAATCATGATAATTTTTGCTTTCGTGCCGGCCACGATTAAATCCAGGTCGCTAATTATTCTTTCCTCGTAAGTTGGGTTAAAAATATATTTGTTTTCAATGCGTCCGACTCTAACTCCGGCGATTGGCCCGCGCCAGTTTAAGCCGGCGATGGACAAAGCGGCCGAGGCCGCGACCAAAGAAACGATGTCGTAATCGTTTTTGCCGTCGGCCGATAAAACCGTGATCATAACCTGGATATCTTTTTTTGAATCAGCGCCGAAAAGCGGCCTGATAGAGCGGTCAATCATGCGGCCGGTTAAAACCGCTTCATCAGACGGGCGGCCTTCGCGCTTAATCCAGCGCGAACCCTTAATAATGCCGGCGGCGTAAAGCTTTTCTTCAAATTCAACCATCAGCGGGAAAAAATCTATGCCCGCCCGTTCCGTTTTAGCTTCCACCACGGTAGCTAAAACAGACGTATCGCCGTATTGCACGGTCACGGCGGCGTCAGCTTGTCTGGCAAGTTTGCCAGTTTTAATAGTGAGAGTGCGGCCAAGCCAGTCGCAACTGAATGTTTGTTCGTTCATACAATCTTTTCGTGCTTGGCCGACAAACTACAGAACTATGGTAAATGCCACAGTACTATCTGTTCGTGGGTCAAGCTTAATTAAATTATTATCTTAATAAATACTTTTTGTCATCTGATAAATTTGTAAAGTCATCAGCTTCTTCAATTAACTTGCTGGAAGTGGTCTGCCTAAAGGCCATAACTTCAACTAAACAGCCTTTAGTGTTTTGCAGGTAATTTACCAACGGGATATAGTCGCCGTCGCCGGTAACTAAAATTACTACATCTAATTTTTCCGATAATTTTATAGCGTCAACCGAAATACCGACATCCCAATCGGCTTTTTTAGCGCCGCCGGCAAATATCTGCAAATCTTTCATTTTAACTTCAAAGCCCTGTTGGCTTAAAGCTTCAAAAAAAGCGTTGCCCTCTTCATTCTCGGTTTTAATGCAATAGGCCGTGGCGCGGATTAACTTTCTTCCGGCTACCGCTTCTTTTAAAATTTCCTTAAAATTTACTCTTCTTTTATAGAGATTTTTAGCGCTATGGTACATATTAGAAACGTCCACTAAAACGCCAACTCTTTGCTCCTTATGCTTAATCATAATTTTTTAACAACTTTTTCCCCCTAACGGGGATAAACAAAAAAAAGTTTTTAATATTTTCAAAAAATATATTGTATCAAATAAAAATTTTATAGCGGGCAAAGCCCTACGGCCATAAAATTTTTATTTGATGGAAATACTAACTTATTCTTCGTCTTCTTTATTTTTATGGTCTTCGGCTTCGGCTCGTTCGTTTTCCGCCTCTTCAGCCTGCTCGGCTTTTAATTCTTGTTTAGCTAAAATTTCATCTTCAATTTTTTGCCTGGCATCTTCGTCTTCAATCATTTTTTTGGCAATTCTTAATTTTAAGGCTTTAGCCAGTTCGTTAAAAGCTTCTTTGTCTTCTTTTTGCAGATATTTTAATAAGCGCCTGCGTTCCGAAACTTTTTTTAACAAGCCGCGCCTTGAAGAATGGTCGTGTTTGTGTTTTTTTAAGTGTTCGGTTAATTGTTTTATTTCTTCGGTTAAAATGGCGATTTGCACCTGCGAAGAACCAGTATCGGTTTCATGAATCTTAAACTTGCTGATGATTTTTTGCTTGGCTTTTTTGTCTAACATGTTAGCTTTGGCCCAGACCGAGACAAGGAGACAAACCCCTGACCAAGACTGGGTACCGTAAATTTTAAATTAAATTAATAAATTATCCTGCGAAATAATTCCCGCGCCGACAAGCGGCCGGGATTTCCCAAGATGAATGTGCTAAGACTAACATAAATTGTAAAAAATTGCAAGGTGTCGTAAAATGATATTATATGGATAAGATAATAAATAATTTTTTAGAGTATTTAGAGATAGAAAAGGGTTTGTCGCGCACAACGATAGGCAATTACGCGTTTTATTTAAAAAGATTTGCCGGTTTTGCCAAAGAATCGGGTATTACCTCTGCAGCTAAAGTTAGCAAAGAGTTAGTGCATAAATACCGATTATGGCTAAACAGGCTAAATAGTTCCGAGGGCGAAGGCCTTAAAAAAAATACGCAAAATTATCATTTAATCGCTTTGCGCGGCTTTTTAAAGTATTTAGTGAAAAATGACATTAAATCGCTGGAACCGGAAAAAGTAGAATTAGCCAAGCAAGAACAGCGCCAAGTTGATTTTTTAGAAGGCGCTGATTTAGCGCGTATTTTAGAAGCGCCGTTTAAAATTGAATCGCCGGAAATCATTAAAAAGCGAGATAAAGCCATTTTAGAATTATTTTTTGCCACCGGGCTGCGCGTGTCCGAATTATGTAAACTAAAAATAGAAAATATAAATTTAAAGAAAGACGAGTTTACGGTGCGCGGTAAAGGCTCTAAGCTGCGCGTGGTATTTTTGTCGGACGAAGCTAGGCGGGCGATTGAAGAGTATTTAAAATCCCGCTTAGACACTAATCCGTTTTTATTTACGAGCCATGATAAAGCGGCTAGCGGGCGTGATGAGCAGTTAGGCTTAACTCCGCGCAGCGTTCAGCGCTTAGTGCAAAAATACGCGAAAGTAGCCGGGATAACTAAAGAGGTAACTCCCCACACCATGCGCCATAGCTATGCCACCGACCTTCTAATGAACGGCGCGGATATTAGAAGCGTGCAAGCCATGCTCGGCCATGCTTCCATCACCACCACACAAGTTTATACTCATATTACCGACCAGCAGTTGCGCGACGTGCATAAGGCGTTTCATGGAATGAAGAGAAAATAATTTTTTTGACAAATTATATTTAAATCGGTAGTATTTTGATATTGCTGAAAGTTGGTAATTTTATTTTATGCGCCGATAGCTCTCCCTCTGCTTATGCTCCGGGAGCAAGTATAACAAAACAAACGCTTGTGTAAGAAATATTTGTTCAATAAAATTTTAATCTAAGTCACGCGCCCATAGTTCAATGGATAGAACACCAGCCTTCTAAGCTGGATATGTTGGTCCGATTCCAACTGGGCGTACTAAATAGAAATTTATGAAAAAAAACTTAGCAATAATTTTATCATTAATTGTTATAATCGCGGCAGTCGGTTATGGCCGTGCTCAAAATTGGCTGCCGCTTAAGCTTGAAAATAAAAATTCGGTGCCAGCCGCTAAAGAGTTAATCACGGCTGATTTTAAAGTTAAATTGGAAATCGGCGATAAAATATATCAAGCTGAAATTAAGCCGGACGGCACGGCTTATGATTTAATGAAAAATTTGCAAGCTACCCAAGGTTTAAAATTCAGCGCTAAAGAATATGCCGGCATGGGCGCGCTGATTGAAGAAATTAATGGCGTGAAAAATGATATTAAAGCTAATAAGTTTTGGATATTTTACATTAACGGCAAATCATCTCCGGTCGGAGTATCCAGCTATGTTTTAAAAAATGATGATGTAATAAACTGGAAATATGAAGCTTACAACCTTTAAAAACTTTTTTTGAAAAAGTTTTTAATATTTTCAAAAAATACAAAGTATCAAATTAAAATTTTATAGCGAGCAAAGCTCTACGGCCATAAAATTTTAATTTGATGATAGTAAATTGATATGAAAAAATTATTACCAGCTTTAATTTTAATTATTCTTGGCATCGCGGCCAGATTTTTACCCCACCCGGCGAATTTCGCGCCCATAGGAGCGATCGCTATTTTTTCCGGCTTATATCTGCCCAGAAAATGGGCGGTCATTTTACCTCTAGCCGCCATGTTTTTCAGCGATATTTTTATCGGTTTTTACAGTTTACCGATAATGCTCACGGTCTATGCTTCATTCACCGCCATGGGGTTGATCGGCCTGATAATAAGAAAACATAAAAAATTAAGCACCGTTTTAGGCGGCACTGTTTTAGGCGGCGTAATATTTTATTTGGCTACTAACGGCGCGGTTTGGGCGTTCGGCACGCTTTATCCGCATACCTTGGCCGGGCTAACGCAATGTTATTATATGGCCATTCCATTTTTTAGAAACAGCCTGCTCGGCGATTTATTTTATACCGGAATTTTAGTCGGAGCTTATGAGGCGTGTTTAGCGCTGTTATATAGAGAAAAGAAAGTTAAAGTTATGGCGGAATGACCCCAGTTAAATATTTTGTTTTGGAACATAATTTAAAAGTGAAAAGGACATATATATTAGAATTTCTGACCATGCTAGAAGCCGCAGTATTTAACGGGGTAAATTGACTTTTTAGCAAATTTTTGCTAAATTATAATCGTTGCCGCAAGGCAACTTTTATTTAAGAAAAATCATGGTGGCTATAGTACAACGGTTAGTACATCGGATTGTGGTTCCGATGACCTGGGTTCGATTCCCAGTAGCCACCCAAAGTAAAAAATAACCTTCGAAAAAGGTTGTTTTTTTATTGATTTATTCCAATTATTTTGCTATTGTTTAATTAAATAATAATATTAAAAATATGAAATTTTTTAAAAAAAATTTAGTGAATAACAATGAAGAGGCAAGCCTGGCCAGACCCTTGGCCGGACAATTGCTTTTATGCGCCGGCCTGGCCATTTTTTGGGTTATTTTTATCTGGGGATTTTGGCATAAAGGGATTTATGCCCTGGGAATTAATTTTTTTATTTTTCTATCCCTTCTTTGCGGTTTATTTTTAGGAATTATCTATAAAAAAGTAAAATTTAGCATAAATGATTTAATTTGGTTTGTTCCGATTTTTTTAATAATTTTAAGTTTTTTAATTTACGATAATCCATTTTTGAAAATTATAAGTTTGTTAATTCTATCGGTAATTTTCGGGTTTTTTTATAATTACCTGATCCTGGATAACAAAGAGGCCAGGCATTGGGATTTTTATTTTTTACTAAAAATCATAAAAAGGATTTTTTCTTTTTTAGGCGAAATCGGCTTGTCGATAATTTTATATTTGGAATTAATCATACCGGCGAGTAAAAATAATAAAAGAATCATCGCGAAAGTTATCGCGGGCATCCTTTTATTTTTAATTATCGCATTAACCATTATTGTGCCCCTCCTGTCTTCGGCGGATAAAATATTTTCCGATAAAATGGAGTTTATTTACAGCTGGCTTAAAGAACATTTTTCATTCATACTCATGTACAAAATTATTACTTCCATAATTTTATCAGTTTTAATGTTTTCGATGCTCTTTGCCTGGAATAAAAAATTCGATTATCAGGAAAAACCGGAGACTAATGACAAAATTGACCCCATAATCTCCGGCATTGTTTTAGGCGGTATTCTGGCAATTTACTTATTTTTTCTTTGGGTGCAAGTTGGGCGTCTCTGGGTCGGCTCATTGCCTTTTGAATTCAAAGACACTGAATATTTTGTAAAAAGCGGCTTTTGGCAATTATTTTTTTTATCAATAATAAATATAGTAATTTATTTTTTCACTTATAGAAAAACTATTTTAATTGTGCAGAGAATTTTAACCGTCTTCACGCTTATCTCTCTTCTCTTGCTTATTTCCGCCGTTCAGCGCATGCAGCTTTATGTAACTTATTATGGCTTTAGTTATGAAAAATTATTCGCTTTATACACGGTTATTTATTGCGTCATTTTATTTATCTGGTTAATTACAAGGTTATTTATTAAAAGCCGGTCTAATATATTTAAATTTTTGGTAATGTTGTTTATTTGCATGTATGGCCTTATTACCATTTTACCGGTTGAACAATTCATACTGCGCGCTAACCTAAAACTTTCCGAACTAAAAGAATCGCGAATAAGATTGTATGAATTAACCATGTTATCTCCGGATGTGCTCCCGCTTATAAAAAAATATAAAAAAGAAGGAAAGCTTAAAGAAAGAATTGATTATTTCAGGCCGGGCGTTGAAGAATTCGATTGGACTCCCTGGATTAACGAAAAGGAAAAAATAGTATCGGACAAAAAATGGTATGAACGCAATTTATTGAATTATTTTTACTCAAAGAATAATTAAAACGAATATTAAACTGATTTATTTATAAGATAGCTCCATAGAGGACCCAAAAAATAAAAACAACTCCTTTTTAGGAGTTGTTTTTATTTAATATTTTTTAATTGCAGTTTGGGTCAGAATCGCTCGCCCAACGGCAAGGGTCATTGCCCTGATCATCCGCGCCTAATCTTTGCAAGGTGTTTTCATCAACGGTTGGTAATTGATTATTTATTGGTCCCAGGTCCATTTGTTTTAAGCCTTCTTCTAGAGCCTTTAAACCAGGGATATCATCAAAATTTCCTGAAGACGACTCGCTTGGCTGTTCCGGCGCTGGAGCAGGTTCCACTTTATTAGTTATTGTATTTTGGGGTTGAGCAGCTGGTTTGGGCTGAGTTGATTGCTTTGGCTTGGTTAGAGGTTTTTTGGGTTGGGGAGGTATAGCGGGCTCGCCAGTGTTAATAGTGCCCATGCCGCCTTCCAAGTGTCCCTCGGCAGCAGTCGGGGTAGAAACCGGGGCACCGATAGAGCCGTCAGCTAAAAATGCGCCATCAACCTGTTGGTATTCGCTATTCCATTGCTCAACGGACAGAATTTTTTCGCCATCGGCAAAACCGATAGCCGAAGCGGCAATTTCATTGGTAGATTGGACTGCGTCTTCCACGCAGAAAACTCCGCCCGCGTTATTGCCGATGCAGATAGTTCTTTTAGGCTTGTCTTTATAGGTAAATGACGATAATTCGGTTGGCGAATTTTGGACTTTATCAGCCGGGTTATTTTGAGCCTGTTTTTCCGGTGTTTGTTCATTATCTTTTTGCGCTAGGCGCGAGTTGCATCTTGTCTCACAACCATATTGTTGCCGAAGCAATAGAGTCCAATGAACTTTTGGATCGGCGCAAACCAGGCAGGTTACATCAACGCCTTTACCAACGGCCGGGACCTGCGCAGGATTTTCCGTGGAGGCGTATGCCTGGTTAACTAAAAAAGAAACTTTTTTTAAGTTAGTTGAATGTAAAATAGCGCTTAACCAATGATTTTGCACTAATAATTTCGCTGCGACTAAATGCATGTTTCCGCGGTCATTATTTTTTATAGCCTCTGCTCCGGCTTTTTTGAGGTCAGCAATTATTTTTATGCTGTCCTGAAATAAGTTTTGGATATTTTTATCTCCCAAAACCAGAGGAACATCGCCGGGTTGATTGCCGATATCCGCCCAAATTTCCGTATTTTGCGCGGCGAAAGCAATCTCGCTTGTCCAAATAAGAGAAACTTGGCGATAATTTTCCAATGAACTGGGGACTGATATATTAGAGAGTTTTTGGGAAGCGGCTTCGGCCGTTTTTTTTATATCTTCTAATGAAAGATTGGCTGCTTTTTTGCCGGTGATAATTGAATTACCGGAAGTTTTTGCCGAAGTGGCAATAATTAAATTATCTTGAATCTCGGTCAAAGCTTTATTAAACCTAAAATCCAGTATTCCAAAAATAATAACCAAAATAATAAATCCCACGACAGGAATCGATATAAAAATTAAACCTAAACGAAGGCAACTATGTTTTTTACCTTTTGATTTGAGAGGCTTAGGTGCGCCGCAATGATTGCAAAATCCTCCAATAAGCGGCAGGGCTTTATTGCATTTTGGGCAACGCATAAAATTCCAGTTATTATGTAAACTTATACCTCTATTTTACTCCAAAATAAAAAATATGTATACAAATAATGCCGTATTATTGAGTTATAAGATAGCTCCATAAAGGACCCACGCAAGAGAACGGCGTTCAGGAGGCGCTGTTTTTGGATAGTAATTTTTAATAGTTTTTGCTATAATTAAAGGGTAATTATTAATTTGAATAATATGACCAAATCGGTAAAAATAATTATTATTGTGTTAGTCGCGGCCGGTTTAGTCGCGGCCGGTTATTTTATAAATCAGCAGTTTAAAAAGAAAAAGAATATTGACAGGCAGTCTATGCAGTTGTCCGTGGAGAAAGTTCTTAATCCGATTAATGGCCAGACGGTCGGCGATAAAATACCCGAAACTAATCCTTTTGACGTTAAAGTTAATCCTTTTGACGCTTATAAAAATCCTTTTAATAAATAATATGAAAAAATTCTTAAAATTAAAATTTATTTTATTTTGTTTAGCGCCGTTGTCGCTGATGATTGTTTTTTTGCTATTGCCGGACGCGGTTAGAGCTGAAGCGCCTGCCCCCAGCTTAAGTTATCCGGTGGCGGAATTGGGAAGTTGCCAGAATCAGGAGGCTTGCAAGGCTTATTGTGACAAATCGGAAAATATGTCAGCTTGCGTTGATTTCGGCTTAAGCCAGGGCTTAATTGAGCCCGGCGAGGCGGCAATAGCCAAAAAAGCGATTGAAAAAATTAAAGCCGGCCAAACTCCGGGTAATTGCCGTAGCCAGGAAGAATGTTCAAATTATTGCCAAAACAATGCCAGTGATATGAAAAATTGTATTGCTTTTGCCGAAGAAATCGGCGTTCCGGCCGAAGAAATTGCCCAAGCCAAGCAAGTGGCCGCGGCCCTGGAAAAGGGCGCTGGCTTACCCGGTAATTGCCAGGGTAAAACGGCTTGCGAAGCTTATTGCAGCGACTCCAATCATATTGATGAATGTTTAGTTTTTGCCGAGGCCGCACAAATTTTACCGGCCGAAGAAATCGCTGAGGCTAAGAAGATGGCTAAATTTTTAAAAAACGGAGAGATGCCCGGCGGTTGTAAAAAAAAGAGCGATTGCCAGGCTTATTGCGCTATAGATTCTAATTTTGAAGAATGTATTAATTTCGCGGAAAAAACCGAGTTGATTCCCAAGGAAGAAATAGAGATGGCCAGAAAAACCGGAGGCAAGGGGCCGGGCGGCTGTAAGAATAAAACCGATTGCGAAGCTTATTGCAATCAGCAGCAAAATGCCAAAGCTTGCGCCGATTTCGCGGTAGAAAAAGGGATATTAAGTGAAGAAGAAACGGAAAATATTAAAAATGGAGTAGCTAAAATTAAGTCGGGATTAAAAGATGCTCCGCCTGAAATTAAACCGGACGTGGAAGCTTGTCTGAATAATTTATTTGGCGGCAACTTAGCGGCTGTTTTAAATGGGGAGCAAACCCTTACTCAAGCGCAGGGTAATAAAGTCGGTTCTTGCTTTGAGGAAGCGGCTAAACGTTATGCCGAGCAGCAGAAAGAAAAAATGCAATCGCCAGCCGGCCAAACCGGGCAGAGCGGCCAGCCGCCCAGCCAAGAGCAGATACAGCAAATGATGCAAAACGCGCCCGATGAAGCAAAGGCTCAAATCCAGGAGCAAATTAATCAACAGATTAAAGAGCGCGGCGCGGAAGAAGCGCAAAAAAATATGCCAGCCGGCGTGCCTCAGGGGGCGCCGCCGGTTATGCCGGATGTTCCTCAAGGCATGGGTATGCCGGGAAATATTCCAACCGGGCCGGGTGGCGCTGTGCCAGCTCCGCCGGCCGGGGTAAACGCGCCGGTTGGCCAAATACCCCCTGGCGCGCAGGGACCTCCCTGTAATTCTCCGGAAGAATGCCAAGCTATGTTCGGCGGCGGCCCGCCAGCCGGCGTGCCACAGCAATAATTAATGATAAAATATTAATTACAAAAGACGAAGCTTAAGCCTCGTCTTTTTAAATGGCTGTGTTTTTCGTAATTTAAAAAATAAAAAAGCCGCTCAACCGTGTTGGCAACATGATTCTATTAACCCCTTTTTATAATATTAACAAAATAAATTTTTTTAGTTGTTAAATGCATGGTATAATAATATAAATATTAAAATTAATATAAAATTATGACAAAATTCAAACATTTTTTTGTGTTGCTGTCAGTTGTTTTTGCCATAATCGCGTTATCCGGCTGCGGTTTAAACAAAAAATCTTTAGTTGCTTCAGGCCATCCGGAATGGGAGCCGATTATGTCGCAGTCCGGCGATAAAATCGTTGGCGTAGGCCCGGAGTTAGTGGAAAAAATTTTTAATCAACTGGGAATTAAAGTAAATTCAAATTTTACCGGGGCTTGGGACGTTGTCCAGGCTAAAGCCCGAACCGGCGAAGTTGATGTCTTAGCGGCGGCCTATAAAACGGATGAGCGTGAAACCTATATGGATTATTCTGTCGCTTACATAAAAGATCCGATTGCGGTTTTTATTAATAAAAAAAATAAATTTAGCTACGCGAAATGGGATGATTTAATTAATAAAAAGGGGGTGGCGACAATCGGTGATAGCTACGGCCAGGAATTTGATGATTATATAAAAAATAAATTGGCTGTGGCGCGGGTAGAAACTACTAAGCAGGCTTTTGATATGCTGGCAGAAAATCAGGCCGACTATTTTCTTTATGCTTTATATTCCGGGAACAGCGAAATAAAAAAGCAAAATTACGGAGATAAAATTGAAGCTTTGCCCGAATATGTTTCGACCGAAAATTTTTATATCACTATTTCTAAAAAATCACCATATGCTAAATATCTTGCGCAGGTTAATGAACTTATAGAAAAATACAAAGCAGACGGCACGATTGACGCGCTGGTTAAAAAGTATCAAGAAGATAATACGCCGCCGCTCGTTGGCGGCGATAGAGACGAGCATGGCTGTATCGGCTCGGCCGGTTACCAGTGGTGCGAGGTTAAAAATAAATGTTTAAGAATTTGGGAAGAAGCGTGTTACGAAAGAGCGGAGCAGGAGATTCAGTACCGGCTGGCGCGAAAATATAATAAGCCGGCGGCTGATGTTACCATAACGGCGACGAGGAAGTCGGATGATTATATGGCAGGTAAAGTTTCGTTTGCAGCTAAAGATTTGCCGGCCGGAGGAGCGGGCGGATTATTTTTAGCGGCTAAACAGGGTAATATGTGGGAGCTGGTTTATGACGGCAACGGCAGTATTGACTGCGAAAAAATTAAAACAAATTATCACTTTCCCGGCGAAATGCTCATAGGGTTCTGCGATTAAAAATAAAAAATCACCCGGTGAAAACGCCGGGTGTTTTTTTTAAAATTATTCAATTTTTATAATTTTATACTCGGTTTCTCTATCGGCTAATTTTATTTTTATCTGGTTGCCGAGCTTTTTGCCTATTAGCGCCGAGCCGAGCGGCGAGCGGCTTGAAATAATGCCGCGTTCAGGATTGGTTTCTGATGAACCTAAAATTAGGTAAGTTTTTTCCCGGCCGGCAACCTCAACGGTTACGCTGCTGCCTAATTGAACTATGCCGCTATTTTTATTAGGTTTAATTATTATAGCGCGTTTTAAATGATCTTCTATTTCTAAAATTTTTTGGTTCATGCCGCGAAGCTTACCTTTAGCTATTTGATAAGCCGCGTTTTCGGAAAAGTCTCCGTCTGAAGCGTATTTTTTAACTTCTTCCGCCAGCCGAGGATGGTTAAATTTAAGCCGGTCCAGCTTATTTTTAAGCTCGCTAAATTTAGCCTCGGTCAAATGCTGATCGGGTTTTAGATGAGTATATTTGCCGGGTTTTCTTATGGGTAGTTGCATCCGGTTAGTATAAAAATTTTTTTGTGTTTTAGCAAGTAAAATGGTAAAATAATAATGTAAATTTAAACTCAATATTAATTTTATGTCTACTTATCAGTGGTATCAACAATTAATCAAGCCGTCGTGGTCGCCGCCGGCCTGGCTTTTCGGACCGGTTTGGAGCATATTATATATTTTAATTTTTATTTCTTTCGGCAAAGTTTTTTTAATGGCTTGGCAAAAGCAGATTGCCTTGGTTATTGTTCTGCCGTTTATTTTAAATTTAATTTTTAATTTTGCTTTTACGCCCATTCAGTTTGGCCTGCAAAATAATTTTTTGGCGGCCGTTGATATTCTGTTGGTTTTAGGTACGCTGATTTGGGCGATGATAGCTGTTTATCCTTATATCCCATGGGTTACTTATGCGCAAATTCCTTATCTGCTTTGGGTATCATTCGCGACCATTCTTCAATTAACTATAACTTATTTAAATTTGCCTCGTTAGCTGTATAATTATGATTTACGACACAGTAGTAATTGGCGGCGGACCAGCCGGTATGATAGCGGCTGGGCGTGCGGGTGAGCGAGGCTCGCGCGTGTTAATACTAGAAAAAAATAATCAGCTTGGCGTAAAATTACTCGCCACCGGGCATGGCCGCTCAAATTTTACTAACATGCTGGCTGATAAAAAAGATACGATTGGCGCTTATGGAAAAAATTTTAAATTTTTATTTTCAGCGTTTAATAAATTTAGTGTTCATGATACGATAAATTTTTTTAACGAGCTTGGCGTTGCTGTTAAAAAGGAAGAGTACGGCCGAATTTTTCCTAAAAGCGATAAAGCCGGCGACATACGAGGGGCGCTGATAAAATATTTAAAAAAGAGCGGCGTAGAAGTTAAGCTTGGCGCCGAAGTCAAAAAAATTGAAGCGCATAACAATAAAATTACCAAAGTAATTTTAAATGGTGGCCAGGAAATTTTTGGTAAAAATTTTATAATTACAACCGGCGGTAAAGCTTATCCGGAAACCGGCTCAACCGGCGACGCCTATAAATGGCTTACGAGTTTAGGCCATAAAATTGTTACGCCGAGGCCCGCCTTAACGCCAGTAACCATAAAAGAAAAAATCGTTAAAAATTTAGAAGGCCTAAGTTTAAAAGATATTAAAATCAGCGTTTACGAAAATAAGAAAAAAATTATTAGCCGAAGCGGAGAAATTATTTTTACCGCCAACGGCTTAAGCGGTCCGGCGATTATTGATTTAAGCGAGCGCATTGGAGTGGCATTACCGGCACCGACTTTTTTAAAAATTGATTTTAAACCGGAGATTGAGATTGTCCAGTTAGAAAAAAAACTGCAAAACGATTTTCATGGGGCGGGGAGTAAAATGTTTAAAAATTATTTAGCCGGTTTGCTGCCGCCGAAATTAGCGCTGGTTATTATTAAGCTAACTGGCATTAATACGTCTAAAAGACTTAATACTATTACTAAGCCTGAACGTCAGGCATTAGCAAGCGCGCTTAAAGAATTTACTTTAGAAGTGAAAGAGCTAAAAGGCTTTAATAAGGCTATGATTACGGCCGGCGGTGTAGATATCAAAGAAATTGACCCTAAAACTATGCGTTCGCGGCTGTATGAAAATTTATATTTAGCCGGAGAAATATTAGATTTAGACGGGCCGACCGGCGGTTATAATTTACAAATTTGCTGGAGTACAGGTTTCTCGGCCGGGGATAGCATTATAGCTTAAGCTGGTCTGTACTTTTTCAAATAATATGTTATATTAACACTAATGGCGTAATAAACGCCTTTTTTTATTTTATGGCCGAAGAAGTAATTTTACGATTTGATGAAGTAACATTTGAATATCAGCACGACAAGCCGATTTTAGATGAGGCTAGCTTTAGCGTACGCCGAAGTGCCAAGATTACTTTAATGGGGCAAAACGGCGCGGGCAAGAGTTCATTGTTTGCTTTAATTATGGATGAATTAAAGCCTAAGTCCGGCCGCGTTTCCATTACTAACGGCGCTTCTATCGCTACGGCTCGCCAAGTTATGGCGCAGGAAGATTTAACTTTAACGGTCGCGGAATATTTTTCTAAAGCTTTTGAAATGGTGCCTACTAATTTAGCCAGTAAAATTTCTAAAGTTTTAGAAGCAGTAAATTTAGACGTGCCGGCCGGCCGCAGGGTGGGCGAGCTTTCGGGCGGACAGCAAGCGCGGCTTTTATTAGCTTTCGCTTTAATCCAGAATCCTGACATACTTCTGCTTGATGAACCGACTAATAATCTTGATCAGGCCGGCATTGACCATTTAATTGAATTTTTAGTTATGTATAATAAAACCGTGATTGTAATTTCGCATGACGCGGATTTTTTAAATTGTTTTACCGAGGGCGTTATTTATCTTGATGTGTTTACTCATAAAATTGAAACCTATGTTGGCGATTATTTTTCCGTGGTTGAAGAAATTTCTAAGCGGGTAGAACGCGAGCAAAGAAAAAACGCCCAGCTTAAAAAACAAATTATAGACCGAAAAGAAAAAGTTAATTTTTTTGCCAACAAAGGCGGTAAGATGCGCAAGCTGGCGAAGAAACTAAAAGACGAAACCGCCGAGCTTGAAGAAGATATGGTTGATGTCAGGCAAGAAGACAGAACTATCAGGGAGTTTAATATTAAAGCGCAGGATATCGCCGGCGAAATCGTTAAAATCAGCGCGGTAAAAATTATCCATAATCATGAGCCGATAATAAAAGAAGTTGATAAAATAATCCGCAAGAAAATGCATTTACTTGTTACCGGGCCGAACGGGGTCGGTAAAAGTACGTTTTTGCGCTCGCTGGTTTCAAATAAAAATGAGCAGGCAAAAATTTTAGATAAAGTTCGCGTCGGCTATTACAGCCAAGATTTTTCCAATTTAGATTTTAGTCAGACGGTTTTTGATTCTCTTTCCGGTGCTTTAATAGAAGGCGCGGATACTCAGGCCATGCGCTCGGTCGCAGCCGGTTTTTTAATCGGCGGAGATTTAATGGGGCACAAAGTAAGCGAATTATCCGAAGGGCAAAAGGGGCTATTATCTTTCGCGCGCTTAACGCTTATGCAGCCCGGGCTCTTAATTTTAGACGAGCCGACCAATCATATTAATTTCCGCCATCTTTCTATAATTGCCAAAGCGATTGATAATTATGAAGGCGCCATAATTATGGTCAGCCATATGCCGGATTTTGTTAAAGAAATAAAGTTTGACGACTATCTGGATTTAGGCAAGGTTTAAAATCGGCGGGGATTTACGATTATTCAATATTAGCGTAAAATAGGGGTATAGGCTTAATTAATAGGGTGGCAAGATATTTTTTCCGTTCCGCTACATAAATAAGCATAAACTATATGGCTTCCATAGAATTTCTTAGGCAATTTCGTATCGGCGGGTATGCTATTTTTGATTTTGCGGCAGCGTTTTTAGGAATTTATTTACTTTCTCCGTTATTGTCAAAATTTTTTTTAAAATTTAATATTGATATACCAAAACAAAATTGGCTGTTTCTAACTTTGCCGATTGGCGTTCTCGTTCATTTGTTCATCGGAAAAATGACGCCCATGACCAGAGCTTTTATAGATATAAATGATTATTATATTTTAAAAATAATAATTTTAATTTTATTAATTTTTGGAATAAAGGGCATAAAAATAATTAAGTAGCAAATCAATGAAAATATTTTCTAAAATAATTACAGCGGTTTTTTCGGTCGCTTTAATCGTCGGCGTGGTATTTTATTTTGAGGACAATTTGCAACTGGCTGAGAAAAATTTAACTCAAATAATAAGCCCTTGTGGTAAGCCGATTGAATATTCAGTCGGCGATTTTGATCCTAAATTTGGCTTAAGCCGGGAAAATTTTTTAAAGGCCGTAGAAGAGGCCGCGCAAATTTGGCAAACGCCCATAAATAAAAATTTATTTAATTATGCGGAGAGCGGCGGTTTAAAAATTAATTTAATTTATGATGAGCGCCAGGAAGCCACGGATAAATTAAAAAAGTTAGGCCTTAGCATCCATACCGACCAAGCTACTTATGACTCTTTAAAAAATAAATACAGTACTTTTGATAAAACCTATAATGCGCAAAAAAATGAGCTTGATAATATAATTAAGTATTATAATGAGCAAAAAGCCAACTATGAAGATGAAGTTAAAGCGGCTAATAAGCGCGGCGGAGCAAATTCCGATGAATACGCCATTTTAGAGCAAGAAAAAAAAGATTTGAATAATTTAGCGGAGTCAATCAAGCAAAAACAGACAGCGCTTAATAAAATAGCCGACGACATTAACGCTGTGGCCAGCGTTATTAATAGATTGATTCGCGAGTTAAATTTAAGCGTGGACGATTATAATACTATCGGCGCCGGCGCTTCGGGTGAATTTCAAGAAGGCCAATATGTAAGAGACGCGGCCGGTGAAAGAATTAATATTTATCAATTTGATAATCAGAAATTGCTAATCAGGGTTTTAGCGCATGAATTCGGCCATGCTTTAGATATTGATCATCTTGATAACCCTAAGGCGGTTATGTATAGATTGAATGAAAGCGGCAACGAAAAAATAACGGCTGACGATGTAATGGCGTTAAAGGCGGTTTGCCAAATAGAATAGATTTTTCTGGTGAAAATAAAAAAACAACATCCGCCAGGAGTTGTTTTTTAAAATTTTTCATTTATTGATTTAAGTGTTATATTATATTATATAAAATATTATTTTTTTATGTTTAATATTAATGATTTATTATTAAATTTACCTTTGCCCCTGCTTGACCATTGGGGCTATATTATTATATTTATTTCGGCCATGGCGGAAACTCTGCCGATTTTAGGCACCTTTATTCCCGGCCATACCATAATTATATTGGGAGGATTTTTAGCTAAGCTTGGAGTATTTAAGCTTGAGGCGGTTATGTTTGCGGCAGCTTTTGGCGTAGTTATCGGTGATTTATTGGCTTATTATATCGGCCGTAAATTCGGCTACGATTTTGTTATACGCTACGGCAAACACTTTTTTTTAAATGAAGAAAAATACCAAAAAACCAAAAATTTAGTAACCGAGAATGCGGGTAAAGCTTTAATTATTGGGCGTTTTAACCCGTTTACCAGGGCGTTGTCAGCTTTTTTAGCCGGCATTTATAAAATAAAATTTCCTAAGTTTATTTTTTATTCTATTGTTGGCGGCGTTAGCTGGTCTACTATTTCTGTGTTTTTAGGTTATGTTATGGGCCAAGGTTTCGAGGGTGCGGCTAAATATTTTGGCCGGATAGTTTTGGCTGCCATGATTTTAATCATCTTAATATTTTTTGGCTACCGGACGCTTAACAAAAGAAGACAGGTTTTTGTTAAAAAACATAGTTTGTATTTGGCTTTAAATGCCGCATCAATTTATGTTTTTTCCAAGATGGTTGAAGATTATTTTGATAAAGAATCAACTTATCATTTTGACCTTTGGCTTGCTCAAAATGTAACTTTGGTCTGGCAGCCCTGGCTAAATAAGCTAATGGTTTTTATAACTAATGTTTTAAGCCCGGAAAGTTTATTGGCTGTAGCAATACTCGCCACAATTTATTTTTTTATTAAAAAAGATTGGTATAGAACCGCTTTAATTTTTATGAGTTCGGTTGGCGGGTTGGCTTTAGGCACGATTTTAAAATATTTGGTTAATCGTCCGAGACCGCTTAGCGGTTTAATTTACGAAAGCGGACTAAGTTTTCCCAGCCAGCATTCTCTTATGGCTTTAATATTTTTTTCTTTAATAATATTTGTGTTTACTGAAAAAATAAAAAATAAATTATTAAAATGTTTATTTATTTTTAGTAATTTATTTTTGATAGTACTGGCCGGTTTCTCAAGAATTTATTTAAAGGTTCATTGGTTTAGTGATGTTATAGCCGGATTTGCTTTGGGTTTGTTTTGGCTGACTTTTTTGATTTTAGTTTTTGCTATCGCTATTAAATTATTTAAAGATAAAAAATATGGAGAACAGCAGCGGCAACAACAACAATAATAATAGGTTGGTAAAAATTAAAAAAGAAAGCGAAAAAATTTCGCGCGAAGTCAAAGATAAAACTTTAGGTTTTATTGTTACGGCTTTTGGTTTGGTCGCTGGTTTAGCCTGGAATGAAGCTATCCAGTCGCTGATTAAAAGTTTTTTTACCATTGATAAAGATTCACTCTGGGCAAAATTTATTTATGCCGTTGTCATGACTTTGGTGTTGGTATTTATTACTATTTATTTGGCTAGGATTTTTGGCAAAGATAATAAAGAGGGTAAAAAATAATATGAAATCACAAGCGCGCGTAAAAGTTGGCGGCCGCCGAGGCAATCCGGGCTTTAGAACGCCTTCCGGTTTTAAGTACCGGCAGGCCGTAAAAATAGCTAAGTATAAAAAAACATAGTAAGTTTGACTCTTATGAATTTAGAAAAATTGGAAAATATTTTAAGTGAGGAGCCGAAGTTTAGATTAAAACAGGCCAAACAGGCTATTTTTATTGATTTAATAAATAATTGGGACCAAGCCACCAACTTTCCTTTGGAGTTAAGAGAGAAATTAAATCAAGATTGCCCGCTGGAAATTAAGGCGGAAACTTTAATCAGCCGGGAAGGAAATTCTATTAAGGCTTTAATTAGTTTAGAAGACGGTTTAAAAGTTGAAACCGTTTTGCTGGAACACGGCGTCGGACGCAATACGGTTTGTGCTTCTTCGCAGGTTGGCTGCGCGCTCGGCTGTTTATTTTGCGCTACCGGGAAGATGGGTTTTAAGAGAAATTTAACCGACGCGGAAATAGTTGAGCAGGCTGTTTATTTCGCGCGCGTATTAAAAAAAGAAGGTAAGCAAATAAACAATATAGTTTTTATGGGCATGGGCGAGCCGTTTTTAAATTATGAAAATGTTATAGACTCCATAAAAATTTTAAACGACAAGGGCGGATTAAATATTGGCGCGCGCCATATTTCCATTTCAACCATTGGCGTGGCTAGTGGCATTAAGAAGCTGGCTAGCCAGCCGTTGCAAGTTAATTTGGCGATTTCTTTACACGCGCCTAACGATGATTTGCGCGAGAAAATTATTCCGGCTAATAAAAAATATTCGCTCGATTCAATTATTGAAGAATTAAATAATTACATAAAACAAACCGGCCGCCGAGTCATGATTGAATATTTAATGATTGATAAATTTAATGATAATCGGGATCAGGCCGAAGAGTTGGCGCTTTTATTAAGAAGAGTTGACCCGCCGTTGTATTTCGTTAATTTAATCGCCTATAATCCGACCGATGAATTTAAGCCGTCGCCGATTAGGAAAATTAAAGATTTTAAACTGGCCTTAAATAAGCACGGCATTGAAGTTACCGAACGCTATCGCTTCGGCCAAGATATCAAAGCCGCCTGCGGGCAGCTGGCAGGCGAGCGTTAAATTATAAACAACCCTAAAAGCTAAAAAATAAATATATGAGCAGCAAAAAATTTTTTACAACCGAAGAAGCGAAAAAAATAGGCGATGATTTAAAAATTGATTGGAGCAAGATAAATCTTGAGCAGTTTAAGCAAGGGCTTCATGTTGAATTAGAGCATGGTTTAGTAGACGCCGAGACTAATGTCACTAATGACGATTTGTTGATTACTGGTAAAATCGCTTGGGCGCATTTAAATGAATTCGCGGATTATTATACGCGGCTCAAAAAAATGGAAGATGAAGCGGAAGCGTATTGGAATAGCAAAAAATAAGGCCGTTTGACTTTTGCGTAAAGCAATGCTATTCTATAGATACTAAGGCTAGTTGATTAAATTCAAACTAGCCTTTTATTTTAACTTATTATTTAAAAAAATATATGTCTGATATAACCAACGCAATGAAGCAGATTTGCGAAGAGAAAAATTTAAGCTATGAGGCCGTGATGGAAACTATTGAGTCGGCTTTGGCCGCGGCTTACCGCAAGGATTTTGGTGAAAAAAATCAAAATATTAAAGTTGAATTTGACCCGGAAACCGGCAAATCTAAAGTTTATGATGTTAAAACCGTGGTGGAAGATATGCCGGAGGAAGAAGTTGAAAATGAAGAGTTAGAAGTTGAAAGCAGCAAAGATAAAAAAGCAGAGGCTGTGGCACCCGAAATTGGAGCTGAGTCGGTTGAGCAAGAAGAGGTCAGAAAATTCAACCCCAAAACCGAATTGCAACTTAAAGATGCTAAGCTAATAAAAAAAACCGCTAAAGTTGAAGATGTTATAAAAACTAAGCTGGAAATTCCGGCTGATTACGGCCGCATGGCCGCGCAAACCGCTAAACAAGTGATTATTCAAAAATTAAGAGAGGCTGAGCGTGAAATGATTTTTAGCGAGTTCAAAGGCAAAGAGCATGAAGTCGTGGCCGGAGTGGTACAGAGGCGAGAGGGCAGGATTGTTTTAGTGGATTTAGATAAGGCCGTGGGTGTTTTACCGGCCGAGGAGCAGATTATGAATGAAAAATACCGCCCGGGAGATCGGATAAAAGTTTATGTTAAACAAGTCGGTATCACGCCTAAGGGTCCGGAAATTCTTTTGTCCCGCACTTCGGATGAAATTTTAAAAAAAGTATTTTATTTGGAAATACCGGAAGTTTCCAATGGGTTAGTTGAAATAAAAGCCGTGGCGCGTGAAGCCGGCAGCCGTTCTAAAGTCGCGGTTTCCGCTACCAGCGAAAATGTTGATCCGATTGGTTCTTGTGTGGGCCAGCGCGGCGCCAGAATTCAAACTATTATTTCCGAGCTGGGCGGAGAAAAAATTGATATAATTGAATATGATGAAGATTTGGTCAAATTTATCGGCCATGCTTTAGCGCCAGCTAAAATTTTAAGCGTTGAGGTTAATCATGAAGAAAAGAAAGCCGTGGTAAAAGTAGCCGAAGACCAATTATCCTTAGCCATTGGCCGCGAGGGGCAAAATGTTAGATTGGCCGCTCGTTTGACCGGTTGTAAATTGGATATTATGGGAGAGAGGGCTAAAGTAGAAAATGTAAAAATTGAAGAAACTGTTAAAGTTGAAGCCGAAGCCCAAATTGGAGCAGAGGAAAAAGTTGAAGAGATGGTTCAACCGGAAGCGGAGACCATGAAACCGGAAGCAGAAGAATCCTCCGGCGCTGAAGCTTTAGCGGGCAAGAAAGCCGAGAAGAAAGTTGGAAAAAAGAAAAAAGCTAAAGAATAAAATTAAATAAACTAATTAATAAGTAATTTAAAATCTATGACACCAACCACTCTGTTAATCATTGGCAGTGCCTTGCTCGCCATCATCTATGGAGGAATTTTAATTAAACTGGTATTGCGTTTGCCGGCCGGAAATGAAAAAATGCAATTTATTGCCAAAGCTATTCAGGAAGGAGCCAAGGCTTATTTAAATCGCCAATACAAAACTATTGCGGCGGTGGCGGCTATTATTTTTTTAATTATTGGTTTTGTTCCTAAAATGGGTTGGACTATGGCCTTAGCATTTTTGCTGGGCGCTTTTCTTTCGGCTTTAACCGGCTATATTGGCATGAATATTTCTGTGCGAGCTAACGTTAGGACGGCTGAAGCGGCCAGAGGCGGTTTAGCTAAAGCTTTAAAAGTAGCGGTTCAGGGCGGGAACGTAACCGGCATGTTAGTGGTTGGTTTGGCGCTACTCGGTACGGCCGGTTTTTATTTTTTAACTCATGACACCCATGCTTTAATCGGCTTGGGTTTTGGCGGTTCTTTAATTTCTATTTTTGCGCGTTTAGGCGGGGGTATTTTTACTAAAGCCGCTGACGTGGGCGCTGATTTAGTCGGTAAAGTTGAAGCCGGTATTCCGGAAGATGATCCGCGCAATCCGGCGGTTATTGCCGATAATGTCGGCGACAATGTTGGCGATTGCGCCGGTATGGCCGCTGATTTATTTGAAACTTATGTGGTAACCTGCATCGCTACTATGATTTTAGGCTCTCTGCTTTTTGTCGGTTTTGATAATGCCGTGCTTTATCCTTTAGTTATCGGTGCGGTTTCTATTATTGCTTCAATCATCGGTAGTTTTTTTATAAAATTAGGCAAGAGTCAAAATATTATGGGCGCTCTGTATAAAGGTTTAATCGCGGCCGGTGTTTTGGCCGGCATGGCTTTTTATCCCATAACTAAATGGCTGATGGCTGACAACGGAACTTATAGCGTCATGAGTTTATATTTAGCTTCACTCGTCGGTTTGGCCATTACCGCGGCCATGGTGGTAATTACCGAGTATTATACCTCAACCAAATATAGACCGGTGAAATCAATTGCCGAAGCGTCAAGAACCGGCCATGGCACCAATATTATTGCCGGTTTGGCAGTTTCCATGAAATCAACTATGTGGCCGGTTTTATCAATTATCGTTGCTATTTTGGGAGCATATAGCTTAGCCGGACTTTACGGCATAGCTGTCGCGGCCATGGCTATGTTATCTATGGCCGGTATAATTGTTACCATTGATTCTTACGGCCCGATTACCGATAACGCCGGCGGCATTGCCGAGATGGCGGAAATGGGCGATGAGGTGCGCGCGATTACTGATCCGTTAGACGCGGTAGGCAATACTACCAAAGCCGTGACCAAAGGTTATGCTATCGGTTCGGCCGCCCTAGCCGCCTTAGTGCTGTTCGCTGATTTTACTCATAGCATCCCAGATACTTTTCAATTTTTGATTAACGATCCGAAAGTTTTAGTCGGATTATTTATTGGCGGATTATTGCCGTATTATTTTGCCGCTCTATCAATGCAAGCGGTAGGCAAGGCCGCCGGTTCAGTTGTTGAAGACGTAAGAGCGCAGTTTAGAGAAAAGCCGGGCATTATGTTAGGTACAGAAAAACCTGATTATGGCAGAACAGTAGATATCGTAACTAAGGCCGCTATTGGCGAAATGATTATTCCGGCTTTGATTCCTATAGCCGCTCCAATTTTGGTAGGATTTATTTTAGGCATAGAAGCTTTGGGCGGTCTTTTAGTCGGTTCAATCGTTACCGGTATTTTTGTGGCTATTTCCATGACGAGTGGCGGTGGAGCTTGGGATAATGCTAAAAAATATATTGAAGAAGGAAATTTCGGCGGCAAAGGTTCGGAGGCGCATAAAGCGGCCGTGACCGGCGATACGGTCGGCGACCCTTATAAAGATACGGCCGGACCGGCCATAAACCCAATGATAAAAATTCTTAACATTGTCGCTTTGTTGATAGTTGGGTTATTAATATAAATCCAACCCAAACGATTAGCAAAATAATTATATATGAAAATAGAAAAAAAAGATTTAGGCAAATCGCAGATTGAATTAACCGTAGAGCTGACGGCCGAAGAATTTAAGCCGTATGTTTTGCGCGGCGCGGAGAAGGTTTCTCTGGAAGTTAAAATTGAGGGTTTTCGCCCGGGCAAAGCGCCTTATGAAATATTAAAAAATAAAATCGGCGAAATGACGATTTTAGAAGAAGGCGCGCGCGTTGCTATTGATAAAACTTTAGACAAAGTTATTAAAGAAAACGTTGTCGGGCAGATCGTGGGCCAGCCGCAGGTTAATATTACTAAGTTGGCTCCGGAAAACCCCATGGAATATAAAATGGTTTTAACTATGTTGCCGGAAGTTAAGCTGGGGAAATATAAAGATTTGAAAATTAAAGAGGCTAAGGCCGAAGTAAAAGACGAGGAAGCGGAAAAGTTAATTTCCGAATTGCGCGAGATGCGCGCCAGCGAAGTTATTTCCGACACGCAAGCTAAAGACGGCGACCGGGTAATTATGGATATTCAAATATTTATAGACAAAGTGCCGGTTGAAGGCGGCCAGGGCAAGGGCGCGGGTTTAATAATCGGCAAAAATTATATTCTTCCTGGTTTTGACAAGAAAATAGTTGGCGCGAAAAAAAATGATGTTCGGGAATTCAGCTTGCCTTATCCGGAGGATTATCATGATAAAAACTTAGCCGGTAAAATGGCCGAATTTAAGGTCACAGTTAAAGAAGTTTATGGCCGGGTATTGCCGGAAGTAAATGAAGATATGGCTAAAGGTTTTGGCTTAAAATCTGTTGATGAGCTTAAAAGTAATATTAAGAAAAGCCTGTTGGCGGAGAAAGAGCAGAAAGAGGCGCAAAAAAGCGAAGGCGCGATGCTTGATAAAATAATTGGCGCGTCGAAATTCGGCGATATCCCCGAAGCTTTGATTAAACATGAAGCCGAAGTTATGATATCCGAGTTAGAATATAATATTAAAAACCAAGGCGCGAAATTTGAGGATTATTTAATGCATTTAAAAAAAACTCGCGAGCAGATAATGCTGGAATTAATGCCGGACGCGGTTAAAAGAGTTAAGGTGTCTTTGGTTATTAGGGAAGTGGCCAATTTGGAAAAAATTTCGGTCAGCCATGAAGAAGTTCATAAAGCGATTGATGATATTTTGAAGCAATACAAAGGCAATGAAACGGTAATGGAACGGGTTAAGAGCCACGCTTATCATGATTATGTGGAAAATAATTTGACCGGGAAAAAGGTGGCGGAGAAGTTAAAAGAGTGGAACATTACCAAGTAAAATGACATTTAAAATTTATGCCGGTTTTAGCTTATAATAAACGAGCCAATTTTGATTACGATATCCAAGAAACTTATGAAGCCGGCCTGGTTTTATTAGGCTATGAAGTTAAGTCCATTAAAACCGGCCATGTAAGCTTAAAGGGCAGTTATGTCACTTTTAAAAAAGTGAAAAATAAAAGTTTGCCAGAAGCGTATTTAATTAATGCCCATATTCCTTTGTATAAATTCGCCGGCAGCCGGCCGAATTATGACCCGACCAGATCGCGTAAATTACTTTTAAAAAAGAAGGAAATTGCCCATTTATTAGGCAAAAAGAATGAACAAGGCTTGACACTCGTGCCGGTTAAAATATATACTAAGCATAGTTTTATAAAATTGGAATTCGGCGTCGGCAAAGGCAGAAAAAAGTATGACAAACGGGAAGTAATTAAGAAAAGGGAAGTTGACAGAAGTATCCGAACTTTAACAAAAGAAAGTTTTAGAAGATAAAATTTTATAAATGGGGATGCCAGGCATCGATAATAAAATTTTCTTAAAAACATTCAGAAGTGCTCATCAGGGGCGCCACTTTAAACCGCGTTTGAAATAAAATAAGTGCTACAAACTTATTGAGCAAAATGACATTTTCTTGGAAAATGCCAGCTTTTGCAACTGTTGCCGCTTAATAGCCGCAACCATCCGCCCGGCCGCTGCCTAGGCGCCGGATACGGGTGTTATATTTTAGGATCGAATAATTATTTGCTTTAGGTAATTATTTTAAAAAATTAAAGCTGGCTAGCGCCGATTTTGTCCGGTTTTTACGGCGTTAGCGAGAAAACAAATCGGTCTAATCTGTAAATATGTTTTAAGAAATTTATTAGACAGGGGTTCAATTCCCCTCATCTCCACAAAGCCCGGGTGGCGAAACTGGTATACGCACAACACTTAAAATGTTGCGTCTTATAGACATGCGGGTTCGATTCCCGCCCCGGGCACTTTAATTTAAAAAAATGCGGGTATCGTATAATGGTTATTATATTACCTTGCCAAGGTAGAGATACGGGTTCGATTCCCGTTACCCGCTCTAAAAAATAAAAAACAGGCTGATAGCCTGTTTTTTATTTTTTTAAGTGGATGAGACGGGAATCGAACGGGCAGAAGCGAGACCAGCTTTGAGCCGCAATTTCGGCGGCGAAAAGCGCAGGCGAGCGTCGCTGGATGCGGCCCCGGGAGCATTAAGCGCTGCCCAGGGCAACGAAGCTCGAGCGGAAGCGAGGGCGAGGCGGAATTCCCGTTACCCGCTCTAAAAAATAAAAGGACCAGTTTTTAACTGGTTCTTTTTTATGTTATAATAACAGTAATAATTTATTCTTATGCAAATACAAAAAATTTACATTGGCGGCTGGTTTCAGAGAACCACGCTTCATCTAACCGAAATTTGGGATTTTTTGAAAAGTACCAAGTCTAATTTGGATTTTCCCAAAGCAGAATTAGAAAAAGCCAAGAAGATTTTAAATATAGTCGAAGTTAGCCGGGAGAGCGGGCCTTTAGAATATATTTTAGCTAAGACAAAATTAAAAATTAATTTTAGGATTTATGAAGATGGTTTAATAATTTTAGAAAAAGAGCCGGAAGTATTAATTAATGATTTTAAAGCGATTAAGGATTATTATGATAATAAATTATCAAAAAGCTTGTCGTTGATTTTTAGCAAGGGCGCACCCAATCCTAAGGAATTAGCCAATATTAAAACCATTTTGCCTTATATTGTCACCGCTATTGAGGCTGATAAAAAAGAAATAGAAAAGATTTTTAAAGATTCAAATGAAAAGATATATTCGGTGTTAAAGACTAAAAATTTAGAAGTTTATCGCGCGCCCGGGATAATTTTAATAAATAATCTTCAGGACGATAATCTTACCAGAGAAATTATTGAATCGCAGATATTTTTTAGGGAATTCAAGTCTCAGCTCCACCGCTATTTAGCCATTCACCGGACTTTATGGGAGAAAATTCGTGAAATTAAAGAGCGAGGCCAAATTAAAGGTACGGCTATTGATGAACTTAGAAACGAATTATCGGTTTATCAAAAGACCATTAATTTAATCGGCTCAAGAATTGACCAGATGCCGGCTTACGTAAAAACTAGGCAGAAAATTACTGACGTGGAAAAAATAGATGATTATTTACAGCCTCTGTTTCAATTCAAGTTTGAGACCTTGCTTGATACGCATGAATACATTAAACATCTCTGGAATATGACACAAAATTATTTATCTTCCGCTATTGAATTATTTACAGAGCTACAAGCCAAAAGCACTAAAAATACTATTTCCTCTTTGCAACTCATTACCACAATAGGCGTGGTGGCCGCAATAATGACCTATTTAAGCAAGGACGCTCTGCCTAAATTTACTCTTGTCGGTTTGCTTTATTTTGTTCTGTTATTGGCTATGACTTGGGTTATTAACGGTATAATTTCAAAATTTTATAGGAACAAAAAGTATAATATTAAAAGCAGAGAAATTGAAAAGGATATTAAATAGATTTATAAAAAAATAAGGGCGCGAGATATTCGGCGCCCTTGTTGATTTAAGGCTTATAACGATTTAATGCAGGCAACTATCAAAGTTGCTGCCCACAGAGCGGTCAGGGAAATAGATGACCGCAAAAACCATTTGGCGTTCGGGTTGTGTAATCTTTTTTTCCGCCATTCGGCATAACCCGGCTGAAAAACGCCGAACGGGGCAAAGGCCAGAAAGAGACCAGTGACGATTTTAACCGCCATTACCGGTATGGGTGTTATGACGAATTCCAATATAATTTCCACTTGGAAAATGAAAAAAACCAAATGAGCCCAACCGGCTTCGGATAAATCAAAACACCAGTATTTAGCCGGCGACCCGTAACCTCTCTTCCATTCGCTCTTGTTGTGGTTAGGGAAGATATGGCCTTTTATATTCCACCAGGACTTATGTAATTCCCAACTAATTAAAATACTAACTAACAGAAAAAACCAACTATGCCAGCCAAAATTTAAGTGCGGGAAAATAAATCCATTCATAACAGCGAGAATCGGGTCGCCGATTAAAACTCCCCAATGCCGGGAAAGAGGCATGTCCAAAGCCTTGTGCTGGTTGTCATAGAAAGTATCATCCAGGATGGAAAGCACTATCTGGACTAGCCACACAGCCAAAAAAAATACTACTACCCAAATATTAAAGTTCATTCGTATGCCCCCTTTATTTAAATGTTCGTAGATTTCACCATGAAATCTGATTCAACTTTATATCATTTAGCCGCTTTAAAGTCAAGATTAAAAGTTGACTTTTAAGTTATTTTACTCTAAAGTATAAATATCATTAATCTTATTTATCACTAATGCGTCGAGTATATAGAAGGCCCAAGCCTGATTTTGAAGAAAAAAGATTTCGCGTTAACCAGCAAATCCGCGTGCCGGTAGTTTTTGTAATTGATGAAAACGGCGTGAGCATAGGCGAAATGCCAATCAGTAAAGCTTTAAGCATGGCCGAACAAGTTGGTATGGATGTGGTTGAAGTTAATCCTAAAATCCAGCCCCCGGTGGTTAAAATTATGGATTACGGGCAATTTAAATACAAAAAAGAGAAAGAAGCGCAAAAGCAGAAAGTTAAGCAGAAAAAGGTGGAAATAAAAGGTATTAGATTATCGGTTAGAATCAGCCAGCATGATTTTGATTTTAGATTTGAGCAAGCTAAGAAGTTTTTGGAAAGAGGCGATAAATTAAAGCTGGAATTAATCTTAAAAGGGCGCGAACGCCAGCATCCGGAAAAGGCCGAAGAGATTATGAAAAAATTTTATCAAAAGCTTAAAGCCACACCTGGTTTAAATATGGATATAGAGCAGGGCTTGACAAAACAGGGAGGAAGATTTAATATAATATTGATAAATAAGCAATAATCAAGAATACGAAAATCAGGTATTTTGCCTGTTTTTTGTTTAAAAACAGTATATGCCGAAAATAAAAACTCACAAAGCTACGGTTAAACGCTTTAAAGTAACTAAAAATAAAAAGATTTTAAAGAGAAAAGCCGGTCAAGACCATTTTAATTCTCGAGAATCAGGCAAAGTTACCAGAAACAAGCGCCGAGATATTGGTATTTCCAATACCGAGAGAAGAGTAATTAAACAATTAATGCCATACAACTACGCTTAAAAACTTTTTTAGAAAAAGTTTTTAATATTTTCAAAAATATAATGTATCAAATAAAATATTTATAGCGGGCAAAGCCCTACGGCCATAAATTTTTATTTGATTATAAATAATTATGCCAAGAGTTAAGAGAGCAATAACACATCTTAAAAAAAGAAGAAATTTACTTAAAAAAGCCAAAGGTTATATGTGGGGCAGAAAGAATTTGATGCGTAGAGCCTCAACAGCCGTAGTTAAAGCCGGGGTTCGTTCTTACATTGATCGCCGCTTAAAAAAGCGGGATAACCGAGCTTTATGGCAAATAAAAATTAGTGCTTTTACTAAAGAGCATGGTTTATCTTATTCAAAATTTATTCATCTCTTAAAAATTAATCAGATTGAGGTAGACAGAAAAATTTTAGCCGACTTAGCGGTTAATAATAAGAAGGTTTTAATTAAAATTTTAGAGCAAATAAAAAAATAATAAATTGATTTCATGAGAAATTTACAAATAGCACAAATTATTATATCAGTTTTATTGATGGTAGCAATTCTTTCGCAAAATCGCGGTGCCGGATTATCGGGCGTTTTCGGCGGTACGGGAAATATTTATCGGACTAAAAGAGGCGTAGAAAAAAAATTATTTATCGCAACTATAATTTTAGCTGTTTTATTCTTTTCGATCTCGTTAGCCGTTATATTGTTATATAAGGGCTAGTCTTTAATACTCAAGGAGTTTTTAATTTATTAAATAGTTTTACCGGCTGTCGGTCGGTTAAGCGAACCAGCGGTTAAACATCATTAAAAGTGAACTCATTAAGAGATAAAATAATTCAACTTTTTAGCAAGGTTAAAAATTTTGTTTTTAATTTTGATTTCTCGGTTAAAGGGTTGAAAAATATTTTTCCACACGGCCAGGCGCAAACGGAATTGGATAAAAAATTAGTTTTTTCTTTGGCTAAATCAAGGTGGCCGAACTTTAAGCAGTTTAAATATGTCAAAAAATATTTAAATCCGGCCGAGCAATTAGCGATCGGCGTTTGTTTGGTGGTTATTTTGTTCAGTTCAATATTTTTAGCCGCCAGATTTTATAAAACACATTTACAAATTATTCCGGTTGCGGGCGGTGATTATATTGAGGGTGCTATCGGCTCAATAAAATATATTAATCCTTTATATTCAGGCGTTAGTGATCTTGATAGCGATATTGCCGAGCTGGTATATTCATCGTTGTTTAAAAGAAACGGAAATGCGGAGCTGGTAAATGATTTAGCCGAGGGGTATGAAGTGAGCCAAGATGGAAAAAGCTATACCATAAAAATAAGATTGGACGCGGTTTGGCATAACGGCAGCAATGTAACCGTTGACGATATAATTTTTACCTTTGAAGCTATAAAAAATATTAAGTATAAATCTCCTCTCAGAGCCGTTTTTACCGGCGTGGAAATCGTCAAAGTTGATGATAAAACCATTAAATTTAATTTAGCTGAACCGTACGCGGCCTTTTTGGATCTGTTGAATTTTGGCATTCTGCCTCAAGAGCTTTGGCAGCAAATTGAACCTACTTCGGCTAGTTTGGCTGAACTGAATTTAAAACCGGTTGGGTCGGGCAAGTATAAATTTAAATCATTAATAAAAGATAAATCCGGCAATATTAGAACTTATATTTTAACTCGCAATGAAAATTATTACGGTTCAGGAGTTTATATCAACACTGTAAGCTTTAAACTTTTTGGTAATTTACAGGAAGCTATTTTGGCTTTGAATAATAATTTAATTGACGGCCTTAGCTATTTGCCGGAGCAGGATAGAAATCAGGTGGTGGCGCAAGATGCTTTAAATTTTTACAATCTTAGTTTGCCAAAACTTTCAGCCATATTTTTTAATGTAAAATCTAATCCGGCTTTGGCTGACAAAAAAGTGCGCCAAGCCTTAGCTTATGCTATTGATAAAAATAAAATAGTTAATGAAGTTATGGCCGGAAATGCCCGCGTTATCGATGGGCCGATTTTGCCTAACAGTTTCGCCTATAATAATGAGACTAAGAAATATAGTTATAGTACGGCAACATCAAGCCGTTTATTAGCTGAAGCCGGCTGGAAAATTGCAGAATTGACCGCGGCAGATTTAACTCAAGCCAATAAAGATTTAACCGCTAAAAAAGATGAAGCGGTTAAAAAACAAGCTGAAGTTAAAATAAAAATGGGCGTGGGGAGGTGGCTTATAAAAGATAATAATTATTTAGCCGTAACATTAACCACGGTGGACAATCAGGAGTATGGCCAAGCGGCCGAATTGATCGCTAAATTTTGGAATGATATTAATATAAAAACAGAAGTAAATTTAGTGCCGGCCAATCAGATTCAGGTTGATATTATTAAGTCAAGAAATTTTAACGCTTTAATTTACGGAGAAATAACCGGAGCTGATCCTGACCCTTACGCTTTTTGGCATTCTTCGCAGATTGGCCAATCCGGTTTAAATATCGCCGATTATGCCAATAAAGAAGTTGATAGATTATTGGAAGACGGCCGTTTAAGCTCTGACATTAAAGCGCGCCAGGAAAAATATAAAAAATTTCAAGAAATTATTGCCGAAGATGAACCGGCCATATTTCTCTATAGCCCTAATTACACTTACATTCAATCTAAAAAAATTAAAGGTCTTAGCATTAAAAGTATTATTTTACCAAGCGATCGTTTCGGTGATATTGGCCAGTGGTATATAAATACGGGTAAAAAAATTATTTGGTAGAAAATATTTCATAACTTACAACTCGCAACACATAACTCATAACGCTAATATAAAATAAAGGTCGTACAATTTTAGGGGATATGGCGGAACTGGTAGACGCGCTAGCTTCAGGAGCTAGTGGCAGTAATGTCGTGAGAGTTCGAGTCTCTCTATCCCCACATTGTAGATGCGTTGTGGGAGCAATCCCGTGCCCCGTTTTCCTTTTCTGCCCCGAGGGAAGCACCGAGGAGCTTCAAATCCTCTTTCCGGCACACTTAAATTAAAAAACTCTGTCATTTTTTACAATGACAATTAAAAAGTATATGATAACAAAATATAAATCAAGAAATAGAAGGCAGCCAACGGTTGCCTCTAAGTCCGGCCAGGGGTTAGCGTCTAAACGCTTTGAACCTGTCGGAATAAAAACGACCGGCTACGGGCCGGTGGAAAATAAATTAAAGGTCATTGTCTTAGGCGGGCTTGAAGAAGTCGGCCGCAATATGACTGTATTTGAGTACAACAAAGAAATTATTATCGTTGATATGGGTATGCAGTTTCCCGAAGAAGATATGCCGGGAATTGACTATATTATCCCCAACGCCGACTATCTGGATAATAAAAAAGATTGGATAAAGGGCATAATTATTACGCACGGCCACATGGATCATATTGGCGGTATTCCGCATCTAATGGGCAGATTGGGTAATCCCAATATGTTTATGGGCAAATTAACCGCCGGCATAGTTAGAAAAAGAGTTGAGGAATTCGGTAAATGTCCGAAGCTTAATATTCAAGAAATAGATGAAGCCTCAAAATTGCAGTTAGGCAAGAATTTTCGCGTGGAAATTTTAAGAGTAAATCACTCTATTCCGGATTGCTTTGCGGCGATTATTCATACGCCGTTAGGCACGGTTATTCATTCCGGAGATTTCAAAATTGATTATTCTCCGGTTAACGATAAACCGGCGGATTTAAACCGGATTGCCCAAATCGGCGGCGCCGGCGTTCTACTTTTGCTCTCAGACTCAACCGATGCTACGCATACGGGCTATCAGGTTTCCGAATCTTCCATCGGCGACGAAATGGGCAGAATTTTTGAAAAGCTTGAAGGCCGCATAATTGTTGGCACCTTTGCTTCGCAGTTAAGCCGCGTGCAGAAACTTTTTGACTTGGCGGAAAAATTAGGCCGTCGTATTAATCTTCAGGGCAGAAGCATGAATGATAACGTTGAAATAGCTCATCAAATAGGTTATCTAAAATTTAATCCGAAAATTTTGGTGGAAGATCGCGAATTAGACCGTTTGGCTGATAACAAAGTTATTATTATCGGCACGGGAGCGCAGGGTGAAAGTAATGCTTTTTTAACTCGCGTCGTTAATAGTGAACATCGTTCAATCAATTTGAAAAAGGGCGATACGGTTATTTTTTCTTCTTCGGTCATACCAGGAAATGAGAGAAGTATTCAGACTTTAATGGATATGATGGTTCGTCATGGAGCCAAAGTGATTAATTATGAGATGATGGACGTTCATGCCGGCGGCCACGCTAAGCAGGAAGATTTAAAATTAATGATGCGTTTAATCAAGCCGGAATATTTTATGCCGATTGAAGGCAACCATTATATGCTGCGCGCTCACGCCGAATTGGCCGAACAAGTTGGAATTCCTAAAGATAAAATATTTGTGGCTGACAACGGCCAAATTATTGAATTTCATAAAGCGGCCGGTGGTGAAATTTCCGGAAAGCTTACTAAAGAGAGAGTTTTAACTGATTATGTCATGGTCGACGGCTTGGGCGTAGGCGATGTTTCTAATATTGTTTTGCGTGATCGCCGGGTTATGGCTGAAGATGGTATGATTGTGGTTATTGCCACCATTGATGCTAAAACCGGCGACACTATCGGTAATCCGGATATTATTTCTCGCGGTTTTATTTATATGAAAGAAAATAAAGAATTAATTCAAAAAACCAGGATGAAAGTCAAAAAGATAGTCAAAGATCATAATCCGCGCACGCCGGCGGATGATGATTATGTAAAAAATAAAATTAGGAATGATATCGGGCAATTTTTATTTTCGCAGACTAAAAGACGGCCCATGGTATTGCCGGTAGTGATAAAAGTGTAAAAATAGGCGATAGATAGATAAAATAAACATTAAGAAGCTTTAAAGCAGCTTCTTTTTGTTTTTGGTATTTGTGACGCTCCGCTAATTGACTTAAGACTCTTAAAATGTTAGTATAATGATGTTATTTTAATAAATTAATATTAATTATATTGCTAGAAATTTTAAAAAAATATCGGTAAATTCGCTGATATTTTTAATAAATTTTTTGATATTTTTGAAGAGGTTATTGGCCGCTTTTTTTATTAATTTGGCGCTAAAGCCTGTTTTAGCTATTTTGAGATTTATATTTTATAAAATATTGGTTAGATTATACCTGTTTTATCTTTCAGCTATAAAACGGTTTGGCCTAACTGATAAAATTAAAAATAAATCATCCGCTCTTTTTGTTAATCAGAGATTGGTTCATGTGATGGTGGGAGTTTTAACTATGTTTTTTGTTATTTTTAATTTAACTCAAAAAACCCAAGCGATTGCGCCGGACGAAATTGCCGGAAAAACTTTTTTATCGGAAATAATATCAAGTGAATTTGGCGAAAACGATCAGCTAATAGAGGAATATTTTGACGAACAGGCGGCCATTACTCCGGTGCAGCAGACTTATTTGGATAATTTAACGGCTTTTAAGCCCCAGCCCATGGCCGAGATGACGGTGCCGGAAGATAGCGTTCCGGACATGGAAGATTTGGCGCAGGGCGGCGACGCCATTAGAAAGCCGGACATGGCGGCTACCAGCAAAACTCAGCGCCCAAGGGACGGCGTTGTTGATTATATAGTGCAGATTGGCGATACGGTTAGTACCATTGCCGCTAACTTTGGAATTAGCGTTAATACTGTCTTATGGGAAAACGATCTTAACGCTTACAGCTTAATTAGGCCGGGCAATAAATTAGTTATTTTACCGATGAGCGGAGTAGCTCATAAAGTCGCGCGCGGCGACACTTTAGCCGCGATTGCTTCTAAATATGGGGTAGAGGCCGGTACAATTATGGAAACCAATAATTTAGCTAGCGCGGAAATGATATCGGTTGGCCAAAAATTAATTATTCCCGGCGGCAAGAAAACTTATTATGCTTCAGGCCAATCATCGGGTAATGTTTCCGCGGTTTCTATTCTTAAAGATTTGCTTAAGCCGAAAAATTCCAGACCGACCGCTAATAAGTTGACCTGGCCAACGGTTGGCGCTAGAATTACGCAATATTCTTCTTGGAGGCATTACGCCGTAGATATAGCCAATAAAGTAGGTACGCCTATTTATGCTTGTGACGCCGGCGTGGTTGAGGTGGCCGGTTGGGGCACGGGTTATGGCAACCAGATTATAATCGATCATGGCGGCGGCAGAAAATCGCGTTATGCCCATCTGTCTAAATTTTATGTTAAGAAGGGTGAAGCAGTAAAAAAGGGCGAGGCCATCGCGGCCATGGGTTCAACCGGACGTTCAACCGGACCGCATTTGCATTTTGAATATATTATTAATGGCATAAAATATAATCCGTTGAATTATTTGAAATAAATATTAATATGTCATTGTATGTGAGATTGCTTCACTCCCTCCGGTCGCTCGCAATGACAGATAAAAAGATTATGAATATTCTAATTGGTTTTATTATTTTAGCGGTTGGCGCTTTTATGGTAATAAAATCAGAGGCCATGTTAAACGCTTTCGGCAGAATAGAATTTTTTGAACGCCAACTTGGGACTGAAGGCGGTTCCAGATTGGGTTATAAATTAGTTGGTATATTAGCTATTTTTATAGGTATGCTGGTTATGACTAATATGATCGGTGGATTTTTAGAATGGATTTTATCGCCGATTTTGCGCTATAATAAAATGCAATAATATTCAGTAATTGTATCTTTGGGCTGTTAGCTCAGCTGGTAGAGCACCGCGTTTGCAACGCGGGGGCCAAGGGTTCGAGTCCCTTACAGTCCACAAAAAACAACTTGGAGCCAGGTTGTTTTTATTTGCTTTATCCATTTTCTTGTGATGTAATATTAGTATGAATAAAGACGTTAAAAAGGAAAAATTCATGATAATTGACGGCAACGCGCTGATTCATAGGAGTTTCCACGCCTTGCCGCCCCTAACCACTAAAACCGGGGAAATCGTTAACGCGGTTTACGGCTTTACCACGGTTTTAATCAAAGCTATAAAAGAATTCAGGCCCGAATATGTGGCTTTGACTTTAGATAGAAAAGAAAAAACTTTTCGCCATGAGAAATTTAAAGATTACAAAGCTACTCGGGTTAAAGCGCCTGATGAATTATACGCGCAAATTCCGCGGGTTAAAGAAATCGCCAGAGGTTTTAATATCCCCGTTTATGAATTAGCCGGTTTTGAAGCCGATGATTTAATTGGTACTTTGGCCTATAAGGTTGATGGCGCGGTAGAAAAAATAATTGTTACCGGTGATATGGATACTATGCAATTAATTAATAATCACACTAAGGTTTTTACCATAAAACGTGGTTTAACTGATTCTGTAATTTATGACGAGAAAGCGGTTAGAGAAAGATATGGGCTGGGGCCTGAGCAAATGATTGATTTTAAAGCTTTGCGGGGCGACCCGTCGGACAATATTCCGGGCGTAAAGGGTATTGGCGAAAAAACCGCTACCGAGCTTTTGCAGAATTTTAAAACCTTAGATGGAGTTTATAAAAATATAAAATCTGAAAAAATAAAAGACCGCATTCGTGAATTGTTGGCGCAATATAAAGACAAGGCTTATTTGAGCAAGGAGTTGGCCACCATAAAATGCGATTCTCCGATTGAATTTAATTTAGACGAGGCGCGTTTTGGGAAGTTTGACAAGGAAAAATTAGCCAAGCTATTTAACGAATTAGAGTTTCGTTCGCTTTTACCAAGGCTTCAAGGCTTAGCGCAAGACACGGAAAAACGTTTTGAGAAATTAGGAGATTATGAGCAAATAGATAAATTTAAAAGAAACTTGGAATTATTTAAATATAATTTAGTTGATAATGATAAAAAATTTGATAATTTTTTTAAAAAATTGCTGGCGCAAAAAGAATTTGCTTTTGACACGGAAACGGCCAATTTTAATCCGGTGACGGCGGAATTATTAGGCATAAGTTTTAGCTGGGAAGCCGGCGAAGCCTATTATTTAGAAATAAAAACCAAAAAATCAAAAATCAAAAATGATTTATTTAATTATAATAAGAATGATAATCAGGAGGATAATTTGTGGCTAGAGAAATTGAAGCCGATATTTAAAGATGAGAAAATAAAAAAATACGGACATAATATTAAATATGATATTGAAGTTATGGCTAGTTTAGGCATAAATGTTAAGGGCGTGGCGGCCGATTCCATGGTAGCGTCATATCTTTTAAATCCTGGCAGCCGCCAGCATAATTTAGACGCGGTCACTTTTAATGAATTCAATCATCAAAAAATTACCAAAGAAGATTTGCTGGGCAAGGGTAAAGATAAAATAGCGTTTAGCGAAGTGCCAATTGAAAAATTATATAATTATTCTTGCGAGGACGCGGATTTTACCAATCGTCTTGTTGAAAAGTTATTACCGCAATTAAAAAAGCAAAAATTAATTAAATTATTTAATGAAATTGAGATGCCGTTGGCTTTGGTTTTAGCTATAATGGAAACTAACGGTATAAAAATCGATAAAAAATTTTTGGCCGAGATGAGTAAAACGGTAAATAAAAAAATTAGCAGTTTAACAAAGAAAATACACGAGTTAGCCGGCTTGGAATTTAATATAAATTCAACTCAGCAACTGCGGGAGGTGTTATTTGAAAAATTAGCTATACCGGCCATGGGAATTTCTAAAAATAAAACCGGGCTATCTACCGGAGCCGATGAATTGGCAAAATTAAGGGGGCAGCATCCGATAATTGAATTAATTCAGGAACACCGCGAGGTGGTAAAATTATCAACTACTTATATTGAAGCTTTGCCAAAACTAGTCAATGAAAAAACCGGTCGGCTTCATACCAGCTTTAACCAAACTGTTACCGCCACCGGCCGGTTATCTTCAACCGAGCCCAATATGCAAAATATACCGGTCCGCACCGAGCTAGGGCGAGAAATTCGCAAAGCCTTTATCGCCGGTAAAGGCTTTAAATTATTAAGTTTGGATTATTCGCAGATTGAACTTCGCCTGGCCGCGCATATGTCCGGTGATAAAAAGATGATAGAGGCTTTTAAAAAGGGCGAAGATATTCATAGCGCCACGGCCGCGGAAATTAATCAAGTGGCTTTAGGCGAGGTAACGCCGAGAATGCGCCGAGAAGCCAAGGCGGTAAATTTCGGTATTTTATACGGGCAAGGGCCGCACGGCTTATCGCAAGGCGCTGATATTCCTTACGCGCGCGCTAAAGAATTTATTGATAAATATTTTGTTTCATATAAAGGTATAAAAAAATTTGTGGATAGTACTATTGAAATGGCTCGGGAGAAGGGCTATACTGAAACTCTGTTTCAACGGCGCCGGATATTGCCGGAAATAAATTCGTCGGTTATACAGGTACGCAAAGCGGCTGAACGTATGGCTATTAACACGCCCATCCAGGGTACGGCCGCGGATATAATTAAAGTAGCCATGGTAAGAATTCAGGGGTTAATAGATAAAAATTATCAAGCCGATGAGATCAAGATGCTACTGCAAGTGCACGATGAATTAGTATTTGAAGTTAAAGAGGGTTTAGTAAAAAAAACGGCCGGTGAAATTAAAGAGATTATGGAAAATATTATGAAGTTAAAAGTGCCCTTAGGCATTGATGCGAGCGCAGGGGATAATTGGGGAGAAATGAATAGAGTTTAAAATTAAATATGAATATAAAAGATTTACAAAATAAAAAAATTGCTATTTTAGGGCTAGGATTAGAGAATCTAGCCTTGATTAAGTATTTATTGAAACATAAAGTTAAATGCGAAATTACGGTTTGCGACGCAAGAAATGATGTGAAAAAGAAATGGATTCCCGCCTACGAGGGAATGACAAAAGTGAAATGGCAGTTGGGTAAAGGTTATAATAAAAATTTAGAGAAGTTTGATATTTTATTTCGTGCTCCCGGTTGGCCATTAAATAAAATCAAAAATATAAATTCTCCGATGCGGTTATTTTTTGAGCTGTGCCCAAGCAAAAATATTATCGGCGTAACCGGCGCTAAAGGCAAAGGCACAACCGCCAGTTTGATCTATGAGATATTAAAATTAGCCGGAAAAAAAGTTTGGCTAGGCGGTAATATTGGTATAGCGCCGTTTGAGTTTATAGATAAAATAAAGAAAAATGATTGGGTAGTTTTGGAGTTGTCGTCTTTTCAGCTAGAAGACATGACCGTCAGTCCGCATATTGCCGTAATTACTAATTTATATCCGGAGCATTTAGCGCCGGCCGATCCGAATAATCCTAATTTTCATAAAACTTTAAAAGATTATTATAACGCCAAATTTAATATTATTAAATGGCAGAAGAAAGGTGATTATTCAATTTTTAATTTCCAATTTCCTCTGCGCGAGATAGGACAAGCAATTTTTAATTTTCAAACAAAAAGCAATAAAATTTATTTTAAAAAGTCAGAATTGCCTTCAAAATTAATTGGTGAACATAATAAAGAAAATATTGCGGCGGCTATTGTAGTAGCAAAAATCGCCGGAGTAAAATCGGAAATAATTAAAAAAGCCGTGGCTGGTTTTAAAAGCTTGGAGCATCGGCTTGAATTTGCCGGAGAAATTAATGGTATAAAATATTACAATGATAGTTTTGCCACCACGCCGGAAGCGGCTATTATAGCTTTAAAATCATTTACCGCGCCGATTATTTTACTTTTGGGAGGCGCTGACAAAGGTTCTGATTTTAGAGAGTTAGCCAGGGAAGCGAAAAAGCGATGTAAATTTGTAATTTTATTAAATGGTAAAGCTACGCCTAGAATAAAAAAGGAATTGTTAAAAATTAAGTTTGCCGAGAATAAAATGAAATTTGTAAATAATATTAAAGACGCGGTAAAAATTGCCAAAGCAAACGCGGCGGTTGGCGATGTTATATTATTATCCACGGCTTGCGCCAGCTTCGGCATGTTTAAAAATTATAAAGAAAGAGGCAAATTATTTAAGCAAGAAATAAAAACAAAGCCATAGCGGCTTTGTTATAAAGCGTCAAAATTGACGAATAGATTATGAAACACTTAGTTGCTGTTGTTTTCTCCTTCTGATTCTTCTTGGAGCGGGCTTAGGAGTATGGGGTGCAGGGTAACGATTTCCAGCTCGGCGCCGCAGTTCAAGCAATTAACTAAATCTTTTTCCGACGACTCTTCATCAATAATAATATCACTTGAGCAGACCGGGCATTGAGTTGTTTGCATAAATTGAACTTGTTTTTTAATAATTATTAATCTATTATAATATTAGCAAAATTTAACCAAGATTACAAATTTATAACAATATGATAATATTTCTCTACGGCCAAGACAGTTTTAGAAGCCGTTTAAAATTAAATGAATTAAAAGACAAATATCTGCGCGAAGTTGATAAGCTAGGCAGCGGACTTAAGATTATTAACGGAGCTAAGGTGAGCTTTTCCGAAATTACGGCCGCCATCAGCCCGTCATCGTTGTTATCAAAAAAGCGCTTGATTATTATTGAAGATGTTTTTATTAATAAAGAAAAGATAATTTTTGAAAAGCTTGATGAATATTTTAAAAATATAAAGCAAGATGATAATATCATTATTATTTGGGAGTCAAACATTAAAATCAAAAAATTTAAGAATGTGCCCGCGCCCATGCTTTTGGATTTAAGCGGCAAAGAAAAACCTCTTTTAAAAAAACAAGCTGAGTTATTTAAATTTTTATCTAGCCAAAAATACGCTTATAGTTTTAATTTATTAAGCAACACCGAATTGGCCAATTGGGTAAAGAAGCAGACGGTTTTGCGCGGCGGTAAAATTAGCGCTAAAGCCGCCGAAATGTTAGTCGGCTTAGTGGGCAATGACGGTTGGCAGATTAATAATGAACTAGATAAATTATTAAATTATAAAACAGCCGGCAAATTAACCCCGGGCGGAGCCGATATAGAAATAGAAGATGTTAAAAATTTGGTTCGGGGAAATTTTAGCGAGAATATTTTTGCTTTAACCGATGCTTTAAGCGTTAAAAATATGGCCTTAGCTGTTAGGCTTTTAAATGAACAAATTGAGGCTGGTTTAAGCGACGGTTATTTATTAAATATGTTTACCAGACAATTTAGAATATTACTCCAAATAAAGCAGGCGCTTGAGTCCGGTTCAAGCCAGCGCCAGATTGCCGGTCAGCTTAAGCTCCACCCTTTCGTCGCGCAAAAAGGCATAGAACAGGCGCGCCATTTTACCTTGCCTGTTTTAAAAAATATTTTAAGCCAGCTAACTAAAATTGATTACGAAGTTAAATCCGGGCAAAGCGATTATCTTACGGGCTTAAATATGTTGATAGCGAGATTATAAATTATAAAGTATACAAAAACCCCTTGAAGAGTCTGTCTAATAAGTTCGTTTCTGTTGCGACTTTAAAATTTCAGCATAATTTTTTCTAAATTTTCTCGCCTATATGCCAATATAAGCTTAAAAATTTATAAAAAATTATGCTCTAAATTTTAAATCCTCACTACGAAAATAACTTATTAGACAGACTCCACGGGGTTATGTATTACTATATATAGTTATTTCAAAAGAACGATATAAAATAAAAAACTGTAATATTATTATTTTAAACTATAATAAATTTACAGTTTTTTATTTTATTTAAAAGCTTGGTTCAATTTTTTGTGCAGTCTTGATTTTTTGCGGTTGTTGGCGTTCTTTTTAATAACGCCTTTGCCGGTAGCTTTATCTAAAGCACATAAAGTTTTGGCTACCAATTCTTTAGCGCCGGCGTCTTTAGCTTCAATCGCTTTACGGCTTTTTTTAATCAAGTCTTTTAAGCTATTTTTAATTTTTGAATTGCGCTGTTGGCGTTTGCTTGATTTGCGTAATTCTTTTTTGGCCGAGGCTGCGTTAGGCATAAGTTAGAATTTTTAATTTTTTAATAAAATTTAAGGTGAGATTTAATTATATTAGCATAGGTTCTTTTATTATTCAATAGCGGTTTTTTTTCTGATTTTTAGCCAAATATTATATATAAAATAGCCTAAAGATAAAAATATAATAAACAGGCTGATTATTTGTGGAAAACGAAAACCGAAGATGACTGGTGTTGTGTCAATACGGATAAATTCAGTAAAAAAGCGAAGAGAGGAATATAAAAATACATAGCTCATAACGCACAGCGCATAACTTTTAGTTAGCGGCGCGTAATTCTTAGATTTTTTTATTAGCCAAACTTGAAGATAAATTAAAATTAAAAAAATTATTAAATTGCCGATGCTTTCATATAAAAATGCCGGGTGAAAATAATTATAATTAAGATACTGCCAAGGGCGATGAGCCATGTCTATTGGCATACCCCATGGCATGTTAGTAGGATAACCGAATAGTTCTTGGTTAAAATAATTGCCCCAGCGGCCGATAGCCTGGCCTAAGGGCAGAGCGGTGGCCGTGATGGCGGCTAGTTGCCAGAAGTTGTGTCGGTATTTTTTAGTAAATAGCCAAAGAGCAATCAGACCGCCGATAATGGCGCCGTGGACGGCTAAACCGCCTTGCCAGACTTTTAAGATATTTAACGGGTTGGTTAAAAAATAAGGCAGTTCTAAGAGTATAAGGTAAAGCCGCGCTCCGATTAGCCCGCCAACAATTAGCCAAAAAGTTAAGTCAATTATAACTTCGTTTTTTATGCCTTGTAGCTTGGCTAGATAAATCGCGATAGCCAGCGCGGACAAAATTCCCAAGACAATAAAAAAACCGTACCAATAGATATTGATTGGGCCGATAATAGCGAGGATGGATGAAGGATGAAAAGTGTGGAGGAAATTAATCATGCTATTATTTTCTCTTTTTAAAACAGTTTAGTCAAATTTATTTTCACGCCAAATTTTACGCGAGCATAAAAAAGAGCCGAGCGTTAAAGCGTCGGCTCTGGGCTAGATGGCTTTGTTATTTTTTTGGGGCGCCGTCATCGGTCAGTTGTTCCAGCTTTAGGTGACCGGTTTTGATGAGGAATTTTGTCAGACCGATAGCTAATAAAAAGATGATCACGGTGATTATGAAGGTTAATTGCCAAAATTGGCTGATCCCATATTTGTAGAAATTTGAGCTTGAGATTATCCCAATGTTTAAAGACAAACTTGCCAAAGCGGTGCATATAATAAACCAATGTCCAAACATAGTTTTTTCCTTTCTCTCTCTTTGGATTTTTTAAAATGTTCTATTGATAATTTCATTTTGCCTTAACTTTAGCTTTTAGTCAAATTTATCCCCACACTTATATATAAGTGTGGGGATAAAAAAGAAAACCGAGGATTATGCATAAGCAGTCCTCGGCGTGTTTTACAGGATTCGTGGGTCAACTCGCAAAATGCGCAACCGCAGTTGACCGGATTGGTTGGTTGAGAGGGGGAAGAATACTGGTTCTCCTTTAGGTGAGAGCCAAAAGGATGCGTCGCAGTGTGGGCAGATAATATTCCTGCCCACCTTGCCCTCTTTTTCCTCAAAGGAGAAATTTCTCACGGACATTCCCTTTTCGCAGTATGGGCAGATTACCTCCATGTGTTCCCCCTCCTTCCTTTTGGGTATAGGCGCCAATAGGTTTCTTGCCAGTCTAGCGATTTTTTAGAAAATAACCCTATTGCAAAATCTACTATGCCAGTCCACGCGAAAGAAAGAATGCCCATCCCCAAAATTGCGGTTAAAATCATTATCAACCGATTGTTTGGCTCCGGCTGATTAATTAATATAATTATGCCTATAGACAACATTATTCCTACCACCGCACCGCCAGCTGCTAATTGTTTTCTCATTTTTTGTTCCCCCTCCCTATAAAGTTTTATTTTTATTACCCTAAAATTGCTGATGAGCTAAATAGTGAATCTTTATTGCTAATTCTCATTCGTGAGATTGCTTCGTCGGCCGATTACGGCCTTCTCGCAATGACAATATTTGGGCAATTTTAGGGTAATAAAATGTTTTTAAAGGTGCAAAATTATTTTTAAACTATATCATACTTTCATTTTTTTGTCAATATATATTAGTATAATTATGCTAATATTAAGTAAAAAATAAAGACAGTTGTATTAACCGTCTTTATTTTTGTAGAAGAAAAATGAGATTGCTTCGTCGCCTGATTACAGGCTCGCTCGCAATGACAATTTATTGCTGGTTGCCAGACTTAAGTTTTTTCTCGGTTTCCAGTATGGCTATAGTGGTTTTTATAACCGTGTCCGGATTTAGGGAAATGCTGTCTATGCCGCATTCCACTAAGAATTGAGCGAACTCGGGAAAATCCGATGGAGCTTGGCCGCAGATGCCGATTTTGGTTTTAGTTTTTTTAGATACTTCAATAACCTGCTTAATCAATTTTTTTATGGCCGCGTTGTTTTCATCATAAACTTGGCTGACTAGCGAGCTGTCGCGGTCAACGCCCAAGGTTAATTGCGTCAGGTCGTTAGAGCCGATAGAAAAGCCGTCGTAAAGCTTAGCGAACTCTTCGGCCAAAATTACGTTAGACGGAATTTCCACCATGCAATATAATTCAAAATTATTTACGCCTTGTTTTAAACCGTTACTTTCTATGATTTTTATGACTTGTTCGGCTTCTTTGATCGTGCGGCAGAATGGCACCATAGCTTTTAAATTAGTTAGCTTCATTTCATCGCGCACTTTTTTTATGGCAATGCACTCAAGCTCAAAAGCTGGTTTGAATAACGGCGTGTAATAACGCGAAGCGCCGCGCCAGCCAATCATGGGATTGCCTTCAACTGGTTCATACTCGGTGCCGCCGATTAAATTAGCGTACTCGTTGGTTTTAAAATCGGAAAATCTGATAATAACGTCTTTAGGATAAAAGGCGGCCGCAATTATGGCGATGCCTTCGGCCAGTTTATCAACATAATATTGTTTTTTGTCTTTATAGCCGGCGGTTAATTCATCAATTTTCTTTTTAACCTTTTTGTCTTTTAGTTTAGCGTAATTTATTAACGCCAAAGGATGAATTTTAATCTGGTCGTTAATGATAAATTCTTCACGAGCCAGTCCCACGCCGTCGTTAGGAATAAAGGATGACTGGAAAGCAATATCCGGCGAGCCGATATTCATCATGATTTTAGTTTTTGGTTTGGCCAGATTTTTTATGCTGGTTTTATTTATTTTAAATGTTAATTTACTCTCATAAACAAAGCCCATGTCGCCCTCGGCACAGCTTATAGTTATAGCTTGGCCGGTTTTAATTTTTTTAGAAACATCGCCGGTGCCGACGACGCAGGGTATGCCCAGCTCGCGCGACACAATAGCCGCGTGGCAGGTGCGCCCGCCCTTATCTGTTACTATAGCCGAGGCGATTTTCATAATCGGCTCCCAATCCGGGTCAGTCATGTCAGTAACTAAGACTTCGCCTGGTTTGAATTTAGCGATATCCGAAATATCCATAATTCTATTAGCGATTCCGGCACCGATACGGTTGCCGACGCTTCTGCCGGTTGAAAGGACTTTACTTTTTTTATCTAAAACATATTCTTCAATTACGCTGTAATCGCGCACGCTATGAATCGTTTCCGGGCGCGCCTGAATTATATATAGTTGATTTTCTTCTCCGTCTAAGGCCCATTCTATATCCATGGGTCGGTTATAATGCTTTTCAATCTGCATGGCCCAATCGGCTAATTTTAAAACTTGCGCGTCGGTAATTGATTGCTTGCGCTGTTCGCTCGCCGGCACTTTAATGTCTTTAACCGGATGCTTCGGGTTAGAGCTGTAAGTCATCTTAATTTTTTTGCATGAGATTGAATGCGAAATAATGGTTTTAGTCGGTTTAAAAACATAAAATTCATCAGGGTCAACTTTGCCTTGGACGATGTTTTCGCCCAGGCCGTAGATGGAACTAACTAGAACCACATTGTTAAAGCCTGATTCTGTATCAATTGTAAAGATAACGCCCGAGGCCGCTAAATCAGAACGAATCATTTTTTGCACGCCGACCGAAAGCGCGATTTTAAAATGGTCAAAGCCTTTATCCACGCGGTAAGAAATTGCGCGATTAGTAAATAATGAAGCAATACACTTTTTAACCGCTAGCAACAGCTCAACTTCACCGGAAATATTTAAAAAAGTTTCCTGCTGGCCGGCGAAAGAAGCATCCGGTAAATCTTCGGCTGTGGCGCTTGAGCGGACCGCCACATGCAGATTTTTAGTTTTATAAAATTGGCATAATTCTTTATAGGCTGAAACGATGGCTTGGCTTAAATCTTTAGGAAAGGGCGTGGCAATGATTAATTTTCTAACTGCGGCGCCGCGTTTAGCCAAGTCGGTAACATTATGGGTGTTTAAGCCATCCAAGATTTTTTTAATGCCTTCCTTAAGATGGGTTTGCTCAAGCAAATAATTATAAGCATCAGCCGTGGTGGCAAAACCATTAGGTACTTTTATGCTCTGGCCGGCTAAATTTTTATACATTTCGCCCAAGGAAGCATTTTTTCCGCCAACCAAAGGTACATCTTTGATTGTGGTTTCTTCAAAGAGTTTAATAAATTTGTTTTCAAACATAGTTTATAGATTAATTTTTTTACTCCAATCATAAATGTATGGCACTTTCCACCAAGCTCCTTCCAGACATTTCATAATGCCCATAACCGAAATGACGATAATAGCTAGGCCAACTAGCCAGCCGATTAGCGGAAACCAAGAGATAAAACTTAGCAGAAACAGAATCAGGCCTTGTTTAGCGTGAAATTGGGAAAATTTTGAGCGTTTTTTTCCTAAGAGCGGAATTAAAAATAGAATCCAGACATAAGACAAGGCCGCCGCGGTTTTGTTTTTCTCAATATCCTGATCCAGTGTGGTTTTTATAGTTTGTTCGTCAGACATAAATTTATATTTAATTAATTATATTATAATAATAACATAATTTTTGGTATAATGAAATTAAGTTGTTAAGATTGACAAAAGCCCGAAGATAATGAAGAATAAGAAAATATGCCGAGGTGGTGAAACTGGCAGACACGCCAGCCTTAGGAGCTGGTGGAGCAATCCGTGGAGGTTCAAGTCCTCTCCTCGGCACCGAATAAAAATTGTTCATTGAATGGGGGAAATATATAATGTATGGGATAAAACTCGGAAGATGGGAAGTATTTCCTGGTTCAGATTGGGGAATTTGTAATAGCTGCGGGAGAGTAATTGATAGTAAGAATAGTACCTGTCAGGCTTGCACGGGGATAATGATAGAGAAAAAAAATATTATCCCAATAAGTAAAGGGAATAATGGTAATAGGGTGATTAATTATGGAACCTCTTGTCCTGTTGACGATTTTACAATTAACGACCATTATTTAGATGACAAAGAGGCCATCAGGGGAATTAAGAGGGGCCAGTGTTATAATTGTCATGATACCAGGTGCACAAGGAGAAAAGATTTTTGAACCGAGCCGCTGTGTTTAAAGACGGCTCTTTTTTATTATTTGAAAATTAGTGTTAATTTTGATAATATTAAAATAAGATTAATAAAAAAATATATTATACCTTATGGGGTTGTCGCCGAATGCCATATTCGGCCTAAATTTCCAAATTTTGGTAAATTTTTTCTATAATTTTTTTGCCAATATAATATATTGCCTCAAAAATTTTATAAAAAATTTCCTCAAAATTATGAAAATTTATACTCGAAAGAGCATCCAACGGCAACCCCTTAGTAAAAAAACTTATGTTATTTCCATTGGCGGCTCGCTGATTGTCCCGCCAGAAGGCGTTGATTGGCATTTTTTGCAGGAATTCCGTGCTTTAATTTTAGAAAAAATAAAGCAAGGCCATAAATTTTTTTTAATTGCCGGCGGCGGTATTACTGCCAGAAATTATGTAGCCGCGGCTTCACGCGTGGTTAAAATAGAGCGCGACGATTTGGACTGGCTGGGCATTCACGCCACCAGATTAAACGCTCATTTATTGCGCACCATTTTTCGCGACCAGGCCAATCCGGAAATTATAAAAAATCCGACTTTCAGGCTGTACAGCCAGAAAAAAATTATGGTGGCTTCGGGCTGGAAACCCGGCTGGTCAACCGATTATGTCGCTTCGGTCATAGCGCAGGAATATGATGTTAAAACTATTATCAATTTATCAAATATTGATTATGTTTATAATAAAGACCCGAATAAACATCATGACGCGAAGATTATGCCGAAAATGAGCTGGCCGGAATTTAGAAAATTGGTTGGCAATAAATGGTCGCCCAGCCTTAACGCGCCGTTTGATCCGATTGCTTCAAAAAAAGCGCAGGAGCTAGGGCTTGAAGTTATTATTATGAATGGAAAAAATATAGATAATTTGGAAAATTATTTGGCCGGCAAGAAGTTCAAGGGGACGGTGATAAAATAAATATTAAAGAAATTAATTTTTATGAGGCAGCAAGGAGGTTTTTTTTATTTGTTAAAAATTATTATAATCCTAGCGATAGCAAGCGCGGGATTTTTTTGTTGGCAAATATTGGAGGCAAATAAATTGTTTGCGGCAGAAAAAATAAATATAAATACGGCCACGATTGAGGAGCTGGACACTTTACCGGACATAGGTCCGGCGAAAGCTCAAGCCATTATTGATTATCGCAGTTCGCATCTGTTTGAAAAAATTGAAGACATAAAAAATGTTTCTGGAATTAAAGACGCTATTTTTAATAAGATAAAAGATTTAATTATTGTTGATAATACATCGAGCAGTCAAACCGATAATCAAAGTAATACCGCGACTTCCACGCCGACACAAAATGATGTTGCGACTCCAACACCAATAGAAAATAGTAATTTAACAGAAATAAATAATACAGCCACTTCAACTGCCACTGCGGAAAATTTAACCTCGCAGACTAAAAATAATTTCGGCGATGTGGTAATAAATGAGTTGGTGTCTGACCCGGCCGATAATGAAGTGGAGTGGATTGAGTTATTTAATGCCAAGAGCAAAGAAATTGATTTAAGCGGCTGGCATATTGAAGATGGCAGTAAAGCAAAAACAAATTTAAGCGGCAGTTTAGGTATTAGCGGAGCCGGCCGTTATAAAATAATTGAAAAGCCGGCGGGCAGTTTAAATAATGCCGGCGATATTATTGTTTTATACGACGGCAGCGGAAAAATAATTGACCAGATAGCATATGGCGATTGGAATGATGTTAATTTAGAAGGCAACGCGCCAGTAGCCGGCGACCCCAATAGCCTGGCCAGAAAATATGACGGCTATAATACTTATAATAATTTAAATGATTTTGTCGCGACTTTAAGGCCGACTAAAGGCTCAAGTAATATTATTCAGGCTGAAGATGAAGTAAGCTCGGAAGCAAAAGCGGGCTTTGATTTTTCCAATGACATTTATATCTCGGAAATTTTGCCCAATCCGGACGGCGATGACACTAAATTAGAGTTTATTGAAATCTATAACTCGGGCCAACGAGAAGTTAATTTAACCGGCTGGAATTTAAGCAACGAAGACGATAAAAAAGTTAATCTGGAAAAAATCGCCACCAGTACCATTATTAAAGCCGATGAATATTTAGCGCTGTATCGGCCACAAGTAAAAATAGTCTTGCATAATGATCAAGGCGAAGTGAAATTATCTCAACCTTTAGCCGATCAGCCCGTACAAACCGTGAAATATAAAAATGTTAAAGAGGGGTGGAGTTATAATAACGCGAACGCGGATTGGATTTGGAGCGAGACGCCGACGCCCGGAGCGGCGAACGTAATTAAAACTGTTAATCGCGCGCCGGAAGTTGAGTTTAGTTTGCCTAAGGAAATTTTAGTCGGAGCGCCGTTTATTTTTGACAGTTCGGATACGGCTGACGCGGACGGCGATAAATTAAAATTTAGCTGGGATTTTGGCGATAGTTTTAAAAATAATTTAGCTAATCCGGAGCATACTTATTTGAAAATTGGGGTATATAAAGTTAAATTGGCGGTGAGCGATGGCAAAGCCACTAGCACTAAAGAAAAGAGTATAAAAGTTGTAAATAGTATTAGCGAGATGAATAATGTTAGTGAGATTGCTTCGTCGCCAGAAGCTCCTCGCGATGACAGCATAGTTATTAACGAAATTTTTCCTAATCCAAAAGGCGCGGACACGGGCGGAGAATGGATAGAATTAAAAAATAAAAGCTCCGCCAAAGTTGATTTTATAGATTGGCGCGTGGAAAATAGCAATGGCAAATATAAATTTGAAAGCGAGCAATTGCTGGAAGGCGATGCTTTTTATATTTTAAATAACGCTATTAGCAAACTGGCATTTAAAAATACTGACGATGTTATCAGCTTATATAATGGCTTTGATGAATTAATCGACCAAGTTAAATACGCCAGCGCGGTTCAAGATGAAGCTTACGCGCGCGGCGCTAACGATAATTGGTTTTGGACTACTAAAGCGACGCCGGCCGAAGAAAATATTATCAGCCTGGCTGGATCCGCCTACGCCAAGGCTTCGGCGGACAAGATCACAATTGGAAATGTAGAAAATTACGCAGAAACTGATTTGGAAAAGGTAAGGCAGATGGAAATCGGCAGTCTGGTTAAAGTCAAAGGAACCGTAGCGGTTGAACCGGGAATTTTAGGCGCGCAAATATTTTATATTGTCGGCTCACCCGGCATGCAGATTTATAATTATAAAAAAGATTTTCCGGCGCTGAAAATCGGAGATTATATTGAAGTGACAGGCGAGTTGGTGCAGACGCAGGGAGAGTTCAGAATAAAAACCAAAGAAAAAGCTGACATGAAAATAATTGAGCATAAAGATCCGCCCATTGCTTTGGCAATTAAAGCCGAAGAAATTAGTGAGGAAAATATCGGCCAGCTTATAACCGTTACCGGTGAAATTACCGATAAAAAAAGCACTTCGCTTTATGTTGATGACGGCAGTGATGAGGTTTTTGTTTATATCAAAACAACTGCCGGCATAAATACAAAAAATTTGGCTGCCGGACAAAAAATTTTGGTAGCCGGCATTTTAAGTAAAACTCAAACCGGGCTTAGATTATTGCCGCGCCGCCAGGAAGATATTGTTTTAATTAATTCGGCGGCCGAGTTGGAACCGATGGTATTAGGCGAGGTGGCGGAGGCAAAGGAGTGGAATTTAGCCGAACGGGATAAAAAGTTGGAGTTGTTTAAATATTTATTTATAATCGCCGGAGGCGTGATAATTGTTTTGGTTGGGTTGTTTATAAAAGCGAAGAGAAAAGTTTAATTTTTTTGCTCTGCGAGGTCGTTTTTTTTAACTTGACATTAGGTGAATTTTTGTTTAATGTTTAAGATAATTTAAGCGGTCTTTTAAGATTTTAATAATAGGGAGGGGAAAATTATGGAAAATGAAGCTATTTTTAAAAAGTTGGCGTTAATTATTAAGCGCCAACTGAAAGCGGGCGGGAGAGACGTTAATAAAAAAGTGGTTGTACCCGAGGCAAAATTTATTGAAGATTTAGGGGCTGATTCCCTGAACTTCATAGAGATTGTGGTGGCGGCCGAAGAGGGTTTTCGCGTGGTAATCTCCGACGAGGTAATGGAAAAAATCAAATCCGTGGGCGATTTGGTCGAAGTTATTAGCTCTCTAAAAGGAAACCAGCCTGCTTAAAGCAATGGTGGCGCACTTTTGCCCGGTTTGGCTACGACATTAAAGCGATATTATGCCCGTTCCGACAATGTGTAGGAACGGGTTTTTTTATTCAAGGGGTTGTCGTTGTATATCATATTCGGTCTAAATTCCTAAATTTTGGTAAATTTTTTCTAAAAATTTTCCTCGAAATTGTGAAAATTTATACTCGCAAGAATATACAACGACAGCCTTTGCAAAATATGCTATAATTATTAACAAAGGTAAAACGGATTGAGAATTTGCCATATTATTTTAATTAATCACAGATTGCTTCATCCCGCGAATGCGGTCTCGCAATTATAAAAAATGGTTAGACGACGCAGAAGAAAATTAAACTCACTAGATTATATAAGATTGCCCAAGGTTGATTTAGACCCTGATATGAAGAGGGGTATTTTTATAATTTTGATTTTAGCTTTTGGCGCTATCAGCTTGTTAAGCCTGTTCGGCTTGGCCGAGGGG
>Ga0247841_10001406_pt1 | contig 54966 bp, 59 predicted proteins | sample LaCruzMarch2015__2_FD_192410 | JGI IMG/M metagenome (GOLD analysis project Ga0247841, IMG submission 192410) | Freshwater microbial communities from meromictic Lake La Cruz, Castile-La Mancha, Spain - LaCruzMarch2015_18m | ecosystem: Environmental > Aquatic > Freshwater > Lake | place: Spain... | reverse complement strand
CTGCCCGCCCCCCGGCGTCCTGCGGCAGGTCAGCGTGCGGAAGGCCGGGCGACCGAGACGCTCGGCCAGGGCGCGCACCGACTCGGGCCGCCGGTCGGGCCGCGGGCGGCTCGGGGGGCGGCCGCGCTTGCCGCTCTGCGGGGGCACGCTGAAGACGGTCTCCGCGGCGAACACGCCGGTCTCCGGCGAGACCGCGACCAGGTACTCGAGGGCGGCCTCATGGAGGCCGGTGCGGAAGGCTGTGTTGTCGCCGTAGGCGGCGTCCGCGAAGATCGGCGCCCGGGGCGCCTCCCAGCCAGCTGCGGTTCTCGCCAGATCGGCGGCCAGCCGCGGCTTGGTCTGAAAGACGACCGAGTCGGGGATCTTCGCCTTGCGCCGCCGCGGCGCGTCGGCGCACCACTCCTCGGGCAGGTAGAGCGCCCAGCCCAGGGGCACGGTCCCCTTCCCGCCGGCGGCGTGCAGCGAGACGCCGATCTGGCGGTCGCCGATCTTGCCGAGGGCGCCCGAGCACTGGCGCTTGACCCCCGGCGAGCGCGCGCCGTCCTTGGGAAAGCCGGCGTGAGTCGACCACCCAGGCCGCGACGCCGATCCGCGGCGCCACGCGCTTCCGCGACCGCGCGCAGCAGCAGATCCGGATCCCAGGTGCTGTCGGCGAGGAACTGCTGCAGGCTCTGGTAGTCGGCCTCGCCGCCGAGGCGCGCGACCAGCGGCCCCAGCGACTTGCGCGCGCCCTGCTCGAGCAGGCCGCGCAGGTAGAGGCCGCCGTTGCGCGCCTGCACCGGTCGGTTCATCGCCGGCCCCAGCACCGCGGCGGCGAACGCCTCGAGGCGCTCCTTGACCGCTGCAGGCCCGTTCACATCCGCTGTCGCCATCGTCGCCATCATCCCTCCCCGCGTGGACCAACGCCAACGCAGGGAGAGTTCGCGCCGCGGCGGCAAACTCCTACGAGATAGCTAACAAAGCACTACTAGGAGTGTGTCGAGAAATAGTTTCCCCCCAGGCTCCTGACGCTGCGTGGTGCGCCGCGTAGTCAGTGCCTCAGGCAGTTTCTTGGAGAAGCTCCCCCGCCTCCCTCCGGGTCTCAGAAGCGGCTTCGGTAGGCTCGCTTTCCGCCCCCCATTCTGATACACTTTCCCCTGCAAATCAGGCGTAAATAGCCTGTTCAAGGAGGGGAGCGCGCCGTGGCCCGAGAGTTCCTGCCTTACGACCTCGATCAGCACTACCTGCTGCCCCCGGACATGCGCGAGTGGCTGCCCGAAGGGCACCTCGCGTGGTTCGTTTCCGACGTCGTCGATGCCCTCGACCTCGCGGAGATCACGGACGCCTATGAGAAGCAGGAGCTGCGCGGCCGCCCCGGCTACGACCCCACCATGCTGGTCAAGCTGCTGCTCTACGCCTACTGCGTGGGCAAGCCCTCTTCGCGGCGGATCGAGAAGGCCACCTACGAGGAAGTGCCCTTCCGCGTGCTCTCCGCCGCTCAGCACCCCGACCACGCCAGCATCGCCGCCTTTCGCCGCCGCCACCTCACCGCCCTCTCGGGCCTCTTCCTGCAGGTGCTCATGCTCTGCCGCAAGGCGGGCCTCGCCAGGCTCGGGCACGTGGCCCTCGACGGCACCAAGGTGCGGGCGAACGCCTCGCGCCACAAGGCGATGAGCTACGAGCGCCTGTGCAGCAGCGAAGAGCAGCTCACCGCTGAGGTCGCGGCGCTGCTCGCCGAGGCCGAGCGCGTCGATGTCCGCGAGGACGGCCTCTACGGCAAGGAGAAGCGCGGCGACGAGCTGCCCAAAGAGCTGAAGCGGCGCAAGAGCCGCCTTGCCAAGATCCGCGCCGCCAAGGAGGCTCTCGAGCGCGAGGCCAAGGAGCGCGCCGAGCTGGCGGCCGCGGATGCACGGGAGCGCCTGCGCGAGCGTGAGGCCAAGGAAGCCGCGCGCGGCAGGAAGTTCGGCGGGCGCCCGCCGCGCGTCCCCGATCCCGAGACCGCGGTGCCCGGCCCTCGTGAGCAGAAGAACTTCACCGACCCCGAGTCGCGGATCATGATGGACGGGGCCACGAAGTCGTTCGTGCAGGCCTACAACGCGCAGGCGGCCGTGGACTCAGGCTCCCAGGTGATCGTCGCCGCTTTCGTCACCCAGGAGGCCAACGACAAGCAGCAGTTGCGGCCGCTGCTTGCGCAGATTGCGGTCAATCTCGGCGCGCTCCCGAAGAAGGTCAGCGCCGACTGCGGCTACTACAGCTCAGACAACCTCAGCGACCCCGATCTGGAGGCGGTCGATCTCTACGTGCCTCCGGAGAAGCGCGTGCTGAGCTGCGCCCTGGCCGATGCCGTGCGCGCGAAGCTCGCCAGCGAGGAGGGCCGCGCCGTCTACGCGCAGCGCAAGGCCGTCGCCGAGCCGGTCTTCGGGCAGATCAAGGAGGTGCGCGGCCTGCGCCGCTTCTCGCTGCGCGGCCGCAAGCTGGTCGGCGAGGAATGGCAGCTCATCTGCGCGACGCACAACATCCTCAAGCTGTTCCGCTCGGGAAAGTGGCCGCTGCCAGCCTGAGCGGGCACAAGCAGCGCCGCTTCAGCGGCACTCAAAGCACCCCTGAGGGACGCGCTCCAGCGGCCAGGGCGGCCGTACCGGCCGACCCGGCGGTATCCGCCGAACCACCCGCCATTTGTCACCTTGGGGTATCGCGTCGGAGGCCTGTCAGTGCATGATTGTCAGACACACTCCTAGCTGAGCGGTCTTAGCACCTACACTGGCAATAGTTCAGTCCAGCGTATTCGATCAAGTCCTGTGCAGTGCCCCTCCCCACCCCTCCTCCGGCGCCCGTGACCTTGTGCAACTCCGCGTCACTGAGCGTCGCCGACGCGCTCTCGATCTCCTCCGCGGTGACGTCGTAGCCTTCGGCCGTGGCCAGGCGCAGCCGCTCGCCCACGTCCGGCGCCGCCAGGATCATCGCCCTGAACGCCTCGTCTGTGTTCATGTGCTCGATGAGCCGCTTCGCATCTTCCTGTGACATGGTGACCACCTCTCTGCTCCAGGGCCATTTTTATCTAAGATATTGAATGTTACATTGGTTATCAATAAAGCGCTGTCTACTGGCGCCGGGATGACCGGCCGACCCGCGTCGGGCGCGCCGGACGCGGGCGTGTGAACGGAGCTCGGACCACGCGGGTCCGGCGGCGAGCCCCTCCAGCTCGTCGTCCTCGAGTCGCCGCGGCCGTAGCACGTCGGCCGGGTGCAGCGGCCGCTCCGGCCGGTAGGCGCCCGGCCAGGGAGAGGTGGACGACCCCGACGGGCGTCGCGAACCCCACCGTGGCGGCAAGGTCGATGTCGACCCGGATCTCTCTGCTGCGCACGCCCCTCTCGACCACGGAGCGCAACCGCACGAACCTCGCGGAGGAGCGCCGCGCGAGCCCCTCGTCCAGCGCGGTGGGCGGCGGCAGGGCGTCGAAGACCCGGGCGAAGCTGTGCGGGTGGTCCAGGCGCCAGCCGGCGAACGCCTCGGCGACCTCTGCCATCTGCTCGAGCGCCCCGGCCGAGGGGTCGACGGCGGCGGCCACAGCCGCGTCCCGCTCGTCGCTGGCGCGCAGCCTGGGGGCCTCGAAGAGCCGGCGACGGTCCGCGAAGTAGTAGTGGATCGTGGTGGTGATGGCGAGCGGGGAATCCGCGAGTCCCGGATTCGGCGGCCTCGTCATGACGCCACCCTCTTGGGCGCCCGGTGGGCCGTAGGGCCCGGAGGGACCGGCACAGGCTCCTTCTCCCGGAACGACTCGTCGGTGTCCGTGCGCTCGACGAGCCGACTCACATCTTCCTGCGACAGGGCAGCGCGCACCCCCGATGCGTTCACAACCAGCAGCAGCACGGCGGCATTTCCTCCTTACCCTTAGGATCGCTGGAGGTGTCACCCACCCCCTGCATCGCACTGCCTCCTACAACACATCCCAGCTCCGCGTCACTGAGCAGGGATGCGGCGGTCTCGAGTTCCTCCTCGACGACGTCGTAGCCCTCGGCTGCGGCCAAGGAGAGCCGTGCGGCCACGTCCGGCGCCGCCATCATCGTCTTCCGGAACACCTCGTCGGTGTCCATGCGCTCGATGAGCCGCTTCACGTCTTCTTGTGACATGGTCCCTCCTTCGTTCTTCGTTCGGCTGCGCGCGGGCCCTGACGCCCGGCTCCGCGTTGAGGAGCCGGAGGCTGCTCCGGCGCCGGCGAGATGACCCGCCAGGCGGGCCGCTCCTCCGCAGTCATCCCGGGCCGCAGCAAGGCGGCGCACGTCTCCCGGGAGCGCTTCACGCGGATGTAGCTCTCGAGGCAGTCCTGCAAGCGGGTCCTGTAGAGCGAACAGGAGTCGACGTCCTCCCGGCCCTCATACTTGGCCAGCAGCCGCCGGTGGGCGCAGCCGCCGCCGCAGATGGGCAGCACGGCGCAGACGCGGCACCGCGGGTCGCTGTAAGGATCGACGCCGGTCGCGTAGCGGGCCACGAGCACCGGGTCGGTGATCGTCTCCCCGGCGTGGATGCTGCCCACCATCATGGAGGGCCGCCCAACGTCGGTCCAGCACTTGTAGAGCTCGCCCTCCGGGCCCACGACGAAGCCCTGGCGTCTGGTGGCCACGCAGGTACCGTCCGCGCCATCCGCGGGGTGGAGCCCGCCGCGAGTGAACACCCAGTGCCGGCGGGCCAGTTCGAGGGCGAAGGAGGCCCACTCGTCCGTGGCGAGGCAGGAGCAGCCGTCGTAGGCCTGGTCGCCGAGGACGTCCACGTGCCCCGGGTAGACGGAGAGCTTCGTGCCCTCGAAGCGGTGGAGCAAGTCGGCGCGCAGGGCGAGGAAGCCGTCGAGGTTGCGCTTGTCGACGTTGACCCGGATGTCGCAGCGGCCGCCCCAGCCGGAGTCCATCAGCGCTGCCACGTTCTTGAGGATGCGCTCGTAGGTGGGGCCGCCATCGGCCAGCACCCGCCGCCCGTCGTGCATCTCGCGCGGGCCGTCCAGGGTGATCTGGATGGACTCGATCCCGAGCTCGCTCAGGCGGGCGATCTTCGCGCCGTCCAGCAGGTAGCCGTTGGTGACCATGCTGGCCTTCGCGTAGGCGAGGCCGAGGGCGCGGAAGCGCTCGGTCAGCGAGCAGACGGTGTCGAAGGCGAGCAGCGGCTCGCCGCCGTACCAGGCGACGGACAGGGAGCGCGCGTCATCCTGTTCCGCGATCCACTCGACGAGCCGGTCCTGGGTCTCGGCGCTCATGAAGCCGCCGTCCTGCTGGCTCGCCTCGAAGCAGTAGGGGCAGCGGAAGTTGCAGCGCAGGGTCGGGCAGATGGTCAGACCCAGGGTCGAGGCGTCGAAGCAGGCCGCCTGGCGGCGATGCCGGCGCACGAGGAGGACGTCCTCCTCCTCGCCTGCCTCCACGAGCACGTGCTGCTCGCGGAGGAGGTCGAGGAAGCCGTCGTCCTCTACGCGCGACGGCGCCCGCCCCTCCCGGCACCCCTCGAGCAGGCCGTAGTGGGCCTCATCGAGCTCGATCAGCGTGTTGGAGAGGGCGTTGTAGCAGAAGTGGCCGAGGCCCTCGGTGCGGAAGAGCGTGTTGTACCGTGACCAGCGCATCGATGTGCAGCCATCACTAAGAATAGCAGCAGCACGACGGCATGTACTCTCCGTGGGATCCCCCATCATCCACGCCCTGCATCTCGCTGCCTCCCGCGACGCGTCCCAGTTCCGCGTCGGTGAGCGCCCCTTCCGCGCCGGCAAGGTCCTCCTCGGTGACGACGTAGCCCTCGGCCGCGGCCAGTTCGAGCCGCGCGGCCACGTCCGGCGCCGCCAGGACCTTCTCCCTGAATGCCTCGTCGGCGTTCATACGCTCGATGAGCCGCTTCACCTCTTCCTGTGACATCGTCACCGCCTCGCTGCTAGAGTGCCTTCCGTATCCAAGGTATTGTATGTAACCTCTGTTATTAATGGAACATGTGTCTAGTGCCGCAGCGGCGCCGGGACGACCGGCCCGCGGCGGGCGCCGGACGCGGGCGTGTCAACGGAGATCGGACCACTCGAGCCCGGCGGCGAGGCCATCCAGTTCGTCGTCCTCGAGTCGCCGCGGTCGTAGCGCCTCGGCCGGAGGCGGCGGCCGCTCCGGCAGGCAGGCGCCCGGCCAGGGAGAGGTGGACGACCCCGAGGGGCGTCGCGAACCCCACCGTGGCGGCAAGGTCGATGTCGTCGACCCGGATCTCTCTGCTGCGCACGCCCCTCTCGACCACGGAGCGCAGCCGCACGAACGTCGCGGAGGAGTGCCGCGCGAGCCCTCGTCCAGCGCGGTGGGCGGCGGCAGGGCGTCGAAGACCCGGGCCAAGCTGTGCGGGTGGTCCAGGCGCCAGTCGGCAACGGCGTCGCCGATGTGCGCCAGCTGCTCGAGCGCCCCGGACGAGGAGCGGCGGCCACAGCCGCGTCCATCTCGTCGATGGCGCGCAGCCTGGCGGCCTCGAAGAGCCGGCGACGGTCCGCGAAGGAGCAGTGGATCGTGGTAGTGGTCACGAGCAGGGAATCCGCGAGTCCCGGATTCGGCGGCCTCGTCACGACACCAGCCTCTTGAGCGCCCGGTGGGCAGTAGGGACCGGAGGGACCGGCACAGGCTCACATTGAGACTCTGTCGTCCGAGATGAGACCCCGTCCTCCGACACGGCGCGTTCCATCAGGGCGAGCAGAGGCGCGGGAAGGAGGAAGATGCTGCCGCGCCGCTGCAGCTGCTCCCAGAAGCGCAGGTGGTCGAACGGCTGCAGGCGCTCGAGCGCCGCGGCCGCGCCGAAGTAGCCTTCGCCGACGGCGCGCATCAAGGTCGCGCGGTGCGCCCGCCAGCGAGGCCCGTAGGCGCGGCGCGCCACGGAGGCGGCGAGCACGTAGTAGTCGCGCAGGCGCCTGCCGAGGAGGCGCGCGCCCGAGATCCCCAGTGCGGCCGGCTCCGCGAGGGCATCGAGGTCGTGCAGCGCGACCTCTGCGCCGGTCACCGAGAAGTTGCCGAGATGAGGGCCGCCGCCGGTGAACCCCGCGGCGTGGACTCTCCTCTGCAGGGCTGCGACGTCCTGAGCGAGGCCGGCGAACCAGGCCACGAAGCCAGCCTCGGCGGCCGGCTCGCGCGGCGCCGCCGCCTCGCGGACGAGGACGTCCTGGCCGGCCCTGCGATCGTCGGGGTCGGCGAGGCCGATGACGACGAACCCCGTCGGCCGGCCGGCGAAGCGCAACCGCCCGAAGCGCCCGCAGCCCAGCGGGACAGGTGCGGGCAGCCCGGCGGCGCGCACCCGCGCCAGCATGGCGTCCTCGTTGCGGGCGCGGTCCAGCAGGAGCGCGCCCCACGGCCTGTCCTCCGCCGGCTCGCAGAACATGTGCCCATCATCGTCGTAGTCCACGTGCAGCCAGCGGGCGGGGCCGCCCTCGAAGTAGCTCACGGCCGAGGGCGGCCGGAACGTCCCGTCCGCGGCCGTCCAGCCCACGCCCTTGAGCTTGACGGCGCGCACGAGCGTGCCGTCGACGACCGCCGGCGGCACGTCCACGATGGCGGAACGGCCGCCGTAGCGGTCCGCCGCCGCCTCGAGCAGCGCGACGGCGCCCAAACGCTGCGCGTCGATGTCCACCACCCCGGGCGTGAGATGCAGATCGAGTGTGGCGCCGCCGCTCACTCCTGAGCCGCGCCGGGCGCCGGGAGACGGCAAGGCGCGTTCCCGCTCGCAGGTGAGGCGGTCGATGACACGATGCTCATCATGTGGCGAGGGGGTAGTTGCCCGGGTTCCAGGGCTCTTCCTCGCTCGGCCCGATGCCGCCGGAGACCCACCCCATTTCTTCGTCGCTCAGCGCACCGTCGCCCGGAGGTTCGATCTCCTCGCTCGTGCAGTCGAAACCGGCGGCGTTGACGAATCTGATGCGGGCGTCGGCGTCCTTCTGCGCGAGCACCTGCTTGCGGAAGGCCGCGTCGATCTTCATCCTGTCGGCGAGCGCTCTTGCTGCTTCTCCGGACATCGTCCTCCCTCCTCGTCAGCCCGGCAGGAACGGCTCGTCCTCCGTCGGCTTCGTGCCGCCGGCCACCCACCGCAACTCATCGTCGGTGAGGCCCTCGTCGGGGCGCCCGGCCGTCTCTTCCCCCTGCCGCGCCCGGGCAGGGTCCCGCGGCGCCTCTTCCCTCCGCGCCGCCGCGTCGTCATTCCGTCCCTCCGCGCCGCCGATCCGTCTGCCGTCGCTCGCCATGGTGGCCTCCTCCGTCAGCGCACGTACATCCCCGAGCCCACGTACCAGTCGTCGCCGACCTTGATCACGTAGGCGCGCTTGGCCTGCTGCTCCCCGGTCTCCGGGTTCTCCCACACGTAGCTCACCCAGCCGCGGCCCTTGTCGCGGGCGGTGGCGATGAGCTCCTTGACGAGGTACACGCCGTTGGGATCCTGCACGTCGAGGATGTTCTGCCCCACGAGCTCGGGCTGGCCGCCGCTGGCCAGCTCATTGCCCTTGAAGTCCTCGGCGAAGATGTAGAGCTCGCCGTCGCGGAACTCGCCCTGCGGGTCGGAGAAGACCTCGAACGCCTTCTGCTTGCCGTTGACCTTGACGTACTCGGCCGCGCGCTCCACGAAGTCGATGACCTGGGCATTCGTCGCGTGGATGGGGGCGTACGTGCCGGCGCCCAGCAGCCAGGTGTCGTCCACACGGCGCACGTAGCTGGTCTTGCTCTGCAACTCGTCGCCCTGCGCCGGGTTGATGTACTGGTACTTCACCCAGCCCTGCCCGGGGCCCTCGGCGACGTGCACGAACTCGCGCACGAAGTAGGCGCCGGCGGGGTCCTGCGCGTCCCAGCGGTCGTCGCCCAGCTTCTGGGGCTCGGCCGGGAGGCAGAGCACCTTGCCGTCCATGTCGTAGGCAAAGACGTAGAGACCTTCGCGGTAGAACGGGCCGCTGGTGTCCATGAACTCCGCGATGGCCTTCTCCTTGCCCACCTTTCGCGCCAGGGACCAGGCCTCATCGACGAACACCTTTACCGCGGCCTTGCTCGGCGCCGCTGCCGCCGCCGAGGGGCTGGGAGAAGGCGTGCCCTCCCAGGGCCCGAGGTAGCGACCGGCGCCGGCCACGTACTGCACGCCGTCACTCCCCGTCACCAGCTTGTAGTAGCTGGCCTTGCGGTAGAGGCCCTCCTTGCCGGGCTCCTCCTTGACGTACTCGATCCAGCCGCTGCCGTCGGCGAAGGCGCCGGACACGAGGGCGTCGCGGAACAGCTTGCCGGCGGCGTCCGGCAAGCCCTTCATGTTCCGGCCCCGGAACTCGGGGTCGGGGTCGGCGACGTTGACCACGTCGCGGTCGTACACGAACACGTAGAGCGCCGGGTTCTCCGGGTCGACGTACGGCGCCTCGCCGGCGTCGATGGCCGCGAAGGTCCCGGGCGCGTCGTTCTCGATCGCCGCGCAGGTCAGGTCGACAAGGTCGATCACCTGCTGCTCGGTGACAGCCGCCGTCCCGCTGGGGCCGGGAGACGCCGAGTCCTGGCCGGCGGCGGATCCGCCGCCGGGCGAGCCGCAGCCGGCCGCGAGCGCCAGGAACGCCAAGAGCGCCACGGCGGCGGCGAGCATGGTCCTGTCTTTCGTGTTCCCACAAGCGTGCATCGTCTCCACCTCTATGTCTCGTCGTGGCACCGTCCGGCTGGCGTGGCGCGGCCGCGGCTGCCGGCGTGCCGCCCCCTCAAGATCCCGGGGACGCTTCCGCGCCGGCGCCCCGAGCACTGGCCTCAGAGACCGTGCCCTGAGTACGCTCAGCCGCGATGGCCTACCGGAACGATGTTGCAGGGACAATCCTTCTGCTGGCAGAAGGGGGGCGGGATACTTCCCCCTCCGATCACTCCCTCCAGATCGAGGTCGGCCAGCTCCTGCAGAGCGCCGATCTCCTCGGCAGAGCAGTCGAAGCCCTCCGCGGCGATGAGCACGATGCGCGCGTCCACATCCTCCACTCCCAGCACCTTCTCGCGGAAGGCATCGTCGGTCTTCATCCTCTCGACGAACGCTTTGGCTGAATCCTTGGACATCGCCGCTCCCCTTTCAGTCCATGAGCACGTCTTCGAGGGGACGCCGGGCGGACGGCTTGAGGTCCGCGCCCGTCGGGTAGCCCAGGCGGAAGAGCACCTGCGGGAGCTGCGCGGCGCCGAGCAGCTTCCCGATCTTGCCCCTGATCTCGGGCGCCTCCACCGGGAGGTTGAAGAACGAGCAGGCGACGCCGTGGAGGGCCGCCGTGAGCACGTACCTCTCCATGAGCTGCCCGGCGTCCAGGAGGGCGGCCGGCTCGTCGGCGGAGAGCACGACCACCAGAGCGGCGCTCTCCCGGGACAGCGCGACGTCCTTCGCAGCCATGCTCTTGCCCATGTCGAAGGTCTTCGTGCTCCACGCCGCGAGGATGGAGGCGAAGGAGGACAGGCCGAGCGCGTCGCCGGCGAGCCCGTCGTCGGCGTGGCTGTGGGCGGGCCGCATCCAGTGGGCGAGCTCCCGGCGGAAGGCCTTGTCCGACATCCTTGCCAGGTCGCCCTCGTGGATCAGCGCTTCCAGAGCCGCGTGCTGAGCCTCATCGGCGACAACCTGCAGGCTCGCGCCCCCCAGCGCCGTGAGGCCGGCGAGCGCGGCGGCGGCGGCGTCCGCGAGCGAGCGGTCCTCCATGGCGAGCCGCCAGGTACGGCGCGCGGTGATCGCCGGGAAGAGGGCGGCCAGCGCCGGGTCGGGGTCGCCCGCCTCGGAGAGGCGGATGCGGGCGACCGGTCGGCCGTCGGCGCCGTCTGCGGCGACGACGTCGGCGACGAAGCCGGCCCGCGCCGCCGCCACTCGCAGATTCATCGCCGCGGCGCCCAGGCTGATCGTGAGCTCGCGGTCGTCGGGATCGGCCACTGGCAGACGGCGCGCCGGGTCGGCGAACACGAGGACGTCCGGCGCGCGCACGGCGAACTTCCACGGCTGCGTGTTGTGCCCGGACGGGGCCAGGATCGCGAAACGCAGCAGAAAGCGGGCCGTGTCCTCGAAGGCGCCCGCGCTCGGGATGTCGTCTTCGCCGACCTGCCACGGTGCGACGCGCGGATCATACTGGGTGGTCATGGGGGTCTCCTTGCGGTTGTCTGATGGGAGAGGAGCCTCTCGCTGTCACCGCCGGCGAGTGGCGAAGGCGCCAGGGACGCCGAGGCGCGCAGCTCGTCACTCCAGCCGGCGTCGGCGGGGTACAGCCGGCTCTCGGGGAAGAGGCCGGCGGCGTAGGCCGCCTCGCAGTACCAGTGGGCGGCCCAGAGATCCTTGGCGGCATAGTAGTTGTGCGCGATGCAGCCGGCCAGGCAGACTCCCTTCATGAGGCAGCGGCCGCAGACGCCGCCGAGCCGCTGCGGCAGACCCTCGCGCAGCTCGGTGAGCACGGCGGCGTGCTCCCAGACCTCAGCGAGGGGGTCGCGGGCGGCGTGGCCGAAGACCATCTCGGGGACGAAAGCGCCCACGCCGCAGAGCCCGTAGGAGCCGTCGGCGAGCAGGCCCATCATGCCGAGGATGCCGCAGCGTCCGCAGCCGTCGCTGTGCTGGTCGTGCCCGTAGAGGCGGCCGAGCGGGCGAAAAGCCGGGGGCTGGTGGTAGAAGACGTGCACCTTGGCCGCCGGGACGAGCTCCTCCTCGACCCAGCGGCCGGTCGCGACGAGCTCCGCGATGCTCAGCGTCTCGCCGCTCTCGTGGAGGACGGCGCCGCGCTGCGCCGGCATCACGACGTTGAACTTGAGCGAGCCGGCGCCGACCTCCTCGGCGAGCCGCACCATGGGCTCCATGTGCGCGCGGTTCGCGCGCATCACGCTCATGATGAGCTGCGGCCGCAGGCCGGCGGCCACGAGGTTGCGCACGCCGGCCAGGGCGGCGTCGAAGCTGCCCCTGACGCGGCGCACGTGCTCGTGGGTCGCCGCATCCACGCCGTCGAGGCTGACGCTGACGAAAGCGCCGGGCTCCTCGGCGAGCAGCCCGGCGACCGCGGGCGTGCAGAGCACGCCGTTCGTCTCGATGGTGAGCGCCAGCTCGTGCCCGCGCACGACCGCGACCATCGCGGCGAAACCGGGGTGCAGCAGAGGCTCGCCGTCGGTGAGCTTGACGGCGGAGAGGCCGAGCTCCATGCCCTGGCGGACGACGTCGGCGAAGAGGCCTGGGTCGAGGCTGGGCTGGTCCAGCCGCGGGCCCGGCTCCCACGCCGGGGCAAGGTAGCAGTGACGGCAGCGCAGGTTGCAGCCGGCCGTGAGGTAGCAGTACAGCTCGTTGAGCCGCGGGGTCGAGGCGCCGGCTCGCGGGGTCATGCGCGGACCCCTCCCGGCAGCCGCCCGCCGTCCTCCAGGAAACGCCGCAGGCAGGCGTCGGGGCTGGGGGCGTAGGCGCCGCCGCCGTGCGCCGAAGCCATGCCGGGGCAGTTTCCGGTGCACCATGCCCGGTAGGCGCAGTCGGCGCAGAACGGGAATGCGCTGAGCGGAATCGTGTGGCGGCCTCGCAGGCGCACCAGCTCCGGGTGTTCGCGCCAGACCTGCCCGAGGTCGTCGCGGGCGATATGCCCGAGCTCGATCTGCGGGAGCTGGCTGCACGGCGTGATCACGCCGTCGGCGCGCACCGCCAGCTTGGAGCCGCCGACGCCGCAGCCGTTGAGGCGGCCGCCGCGGCGAGCCTCCCCGCCGCCGGCGTCGTCCGCCGCCGTGAGCATCGCCGTCCACCCGCGGGCCTCGGCGAGGGGGCCGGCCGTGGCGCCGATGCGGCCGGCGTACTCCCGGCTGAGGCGCAGGAGCGTTTCCATCGCCAGGCTGCGCTCGTCGGTGGTCAACAGCATGTCTGGCGCATTCTCGCGGCACAGCCCGACATCGCCGGCCGAGTTGACGCCGAAGGCGGGCAGACCCAGGTCGACGAGGAGGAAGCGGGCGATGGCGTCGAGGTCGCCCACGTTGCCGCGGTGGATGGTGACGCGCACGGCCACGGTGACGCCGGCGGCCTGGAGCGCGCGCAAGCCGTCGAGGGCGCGCGAGAAGCTACCCCGGCCGCAAGCGCTATCGTGGGTGGCGGCGTGCGAACCGTCCACGGAAACCTGTACGTAGTCGCAGCGGCGCGTGGCCGCCAGGAGGCGCGCCATCTGCGGGGTGATCAGCGTGCCGTTGGAGAGAACGCTGAAGCGCAGGTTGGCGGCCACGATGCCGTGGATGAGCGCCGGCAGGTCGTCGCGGCAGAAGGGCTCGCCGCCGCTGAGCGTGACGTCGAGGACGGCGTGGCGCTTGAGCTCGGCGAAGAAGGCCAGCCAGGTCTCAGTGGGCAGGTCCTGCCCGACGTCGGCGACGCTCGCGAAGTGGTAGCAGTAGGCGCAGCGCAGGTTGCAGCGGCCGGTGATGTCGATCTCCAGCGAACGCGGCGTGCGCATCGGCGGGGCGCCGCAGGCGGCCCCCGCCCCTTCGCCGCTCCTCACCTGCGTTTGCACGACCATCCTCTCTCCGTTCACGCCGCTCCGACGCTGCCGGCGAACCCCTCGGCCGGGTCTTCCACCGCCATGATCCTCTTGCGGAAGGCCTCGTTGCTCTTCATGCGCTCGATGAGCGGCTCCCTTCGCGCGCCGCCTCGCGGCGCAGCAGCGGCGGCTCAGCGCGCGATCCGCCCCCGCCCCCCCTCCGGCGTGCGCACAGGGGGCGGTCAGAACTGCTGTGGCGCTCCCCCTTGTGCGCAAGCGGTCGGCGCCAGATTCGGGCCCCCACCCGGAGTGGGCCCGGGTGGGGCGCCGCCATTGGCGCAGTTGGGGCCGAAGGCACCGCAGCCCGCCGCGTTCACCGCGTCGGTCTCCTCGTCGCTGAGGCGCCCATTCTGGTCGCCGAGCGGCGCCAGCTCCGGCGGCTCGTAGGCGCGCCGGTCATCGTCGGTCATCGCCTGCTCCTCCTCACGTCATTGAGGCTCGATGCGCGTGCCCGGGTACTCGCCGGCGTAGCACGCCGCCCCCCCCGGCGACGCCACTTAGGTCCTCGTCGGCCAGCGGTCCCTCGCCGCCGAGCGGCGTGACCTCGGGCTTCTCGTAGCCGGGCTTCTCGGCGCCCGGGCCGCCTGCGTTCATGCTCGTGCCTCCTCGCGCGTTGGGGAAACGATCGTTCGTTGCAGGTCAGGTCTCTTTGCGGGCCGCGGCCCAGCCGGCCAAGCCGCGCTCCACAAGCCCGCCCACGAACGCCTGCACCTGCTCCCCCACCTCGTCCGGCGCCCCGTTGAAGGCGTCGCGCACCGCCGGCCTCAGGGCCGCGCCTCGGGACCTGGCCTGGCGGTCTGGGCGCGCACGTAGGCCTGCTCGTCGTCGCTCAGCCGGCACCAGCCCGCGATCAGGTCCTCGCACACGACCTTCGTCTCCTGGCAGAAGAGCGGGTCGGGGCGGCGCAGGTCGCCGGTGCAGGCCAGGTTGTCGTAGAAGCAGCCGCCGCCGCAGAGGTAGCGCGCCCAGCAGGAGCGGCAGAGAGGGAGGTTCTCGACCGCGGTGCGGCGGCGGTCGACCATGTCCTCCGCCGCGCAGTCGCCGATGTGACCAAGCCGCATCGGCTCCAGACCCAGGAAGCTCGGGCACGGGTAGACGTCGCCATCCGCCGCGACGGCGGCCACACCGCGCCCCACGGCGCAAGACGCCGGGTTCCTGCGGCCGGCAGCCAACTGGGCGAGCATCTTCATCTCCCTTGTCGGCGCGGCGGCCGCGAGGTCCCGGTCGCGGACCGCGGCGAAGTGGCCGTCCACCTCGGCCCGCCGGTACTCGGTCATGCGTTCCGCCGCCTTCCGGCGGGCCTCCGCAGGTTGCGCGTCCGCGGCGGCATCGGCTCCGGTCCCGGCATCGCCCCGTCCGCGCGGGAGCGCGGGAGAGGGCCGGTTCAGGACGCACTTCCGGAAGCCGGCCTCCTCCAGTCCCCGGCGGATCGCGAAGGGGTCGCTGCCGTCGCAGACGGTGGCTTGGGCTGTCAAGTCGGGCATGACTGCACGCAGCCTCCTCACGTTGCGGCGCACCCGGTCGAAGGAGCCTCTGCCGTTCCTGAAGGGCCGCTGGCGATCCTGGACGGCGGCGGGGCCGTCGAAGCTGATCGTGGGCACGATGCCTTCCTTTGCCAAGAAGGCGACGACCGGTTCCGTGAGGAGACTGCCGTTCGTGTTCATGCCGAAGCTGACGACCTGGCCCCGCGCAGCCGCCTGCTCCCTGGCGTGGGTGACCACGCGCTGCAGCAGGGGAAACGCGAGCAGGGGTTCGCCGCCGGCGAAGCTGATCTGGACTCTCGAGGCGCCGCGCGAGCTCTCGAGGAACCAGTCCACGGCGGCAAGCGCCGTCTCCTCGCTCATCATCCCGGGCCGGCCGTACTCGCCGCCGCCCCCGAGACAGTAGGTGCAGCGCATGTTGCAGGTCTGGGCGAGGACGAGGACCATGTTGACCAAGTGCGAGGGGTGCGGCGAGGAGGGAGCTTCTGCCGTCGCCGGGCCTTGCGTCGCGCCCGGATCCGCCACCGCGCCGAGCGCACGAAGAGCCTGCATCTGCGCATCGGGTAGGAGTGCGGAGAAGCCCGGAGCCAGCCCGGCGAGGATCCTCGCCACAGGTGCGCTCACGGGCTGAGCCGCGACCTCGTCCACGCGGAACAGGGAATACGCTCCCTGGCGCTCGACGAGGTGGTGCTCCACGAGCCGGACGTTGCCGTGCCAGGCGCGGCCATCACGGATGACCTCGTAGGCGCCGAACATCACCACGTTCCTCGGTCAGTTCCCTGTCAGGCGGGAGAGGTACCGGTATTGCAGTCGGGCATGATGCAGCTGAAGAACCACCCTCCGTGGATGCCCGCCAGCTCTGCGTCGGCCAGCTCTCTATCGGGGGGAAGAGGCACCACCAGTGCGCGCTCGGTCGCGGACTCGACGACCACGCGCACGGTCACGCCCTCGGGGATCTCCACCCCCTCGGCCGCGAGCGTCGCCGCCGGGTCGGCCACGAGCCGCTCCTTGAAGGTCTCGTCCTCCCAGCATCTGGTGATGATCTGCTGCATCGGATTGTCTTGTTCGGGCACGACCCTGTCCTTTCGTGTGGCGGCTTTGCCGGCGGGGCGGAGTGGCGGCGTCTTGGTCAACCCGGCATGGGGCTGGTCACACATCCTGCCCCTGATAGCCCTTGCAACTGTCCTGGAAGACCCACCCTCCGTGGATGCCCGCCAGCTCCGCGTCGGCCAGTTCTCTGTCGGGGGGAAGAGGCACCACCAGTGCGCGCTCGGTCGCGGACTCGACGACCACGCGCACGGTCACGCCCTCGGGGATCTCGACGCCTTCCTCGGCGAGCGTCGCCGCCGGGTCGGCCACGAGCCGCTCCTTGAAGGTCTCGTCCTCCCAGCACCTGGTGATGACCTTCTGCAGCGGGTTCTCTTGCTCGGTCATGGTCCTCTCCTCTCGTGTGGCGGCATGCAGAACAACCATACCTTATCTTCTGTATGCTTGACCATCGAACATCTCTCGCCGGATCACGCTGGGGGCCCCAAGGCTCTCGACCGCCGGGGACGCTCGCGCCAGGGGCGTCGAGCGCGCCGGCCGGCCCTGCGAGCGAGGGCCCGACGAAGAGGGGCTCCGCGGGACGTGAGGCGCTGGTCCGCATGGTCGCACGCGGCGGGCGTCCTCGAGGCCCACGAACCCGATGCGGGCGCCGGCGTCCTTCTGCGCGAGCGCCTGCTCGCGGATGATCTCGTCGGGCTTCATCCTGTCGGCGAGCGCTCTCGCTGTTTCCCCGGACATCGTCCTCCCTCCTCGTCAGCCCGGCAGGAACGGCTCGTCCTCGGTCGGCTTCGTGCCGCCGGCCACCCAGCGCAGCTCATCCTCGGTGAGGCCCTCCGCAGGGCGCCCAGCCGTCTCGTCCTCCCGGCGCGCTTGGGCAGAGCCCCGCGGCGCTTCATCCCTCCGCGCCGCCGCGTCGTCACTCCGTCCGCCGTCGTTCACCATCGTGGCCTCCTTGCGTCAGCGCACGTACACGCCCGAGCCCACGTACCAGTCGTCGCCCGCCTTGATGACGTATGCGCGTGGCCTGCTGCCCCCTTCGCGCGCCGCCTCGCGGCGCAGGAGCGGCGGCTCAGCAAGCGATCCGATCCCCCGACGTGCGCACATGGGGCAGTCAGAACTGCTGTGGCGCTCCCCCTTGTGCGCAAGCGGTCGGCGCCAGATTCGGGCCCCCACCCGGAGTAGGCCCGGGTGGGGCGCCGCCATTGGCGCAGTTGGGGCCGAAGGCACCGCAGCCCGCCGCGTTCACCGCGTCGGTCTCCTCGTCGCTGAGGCGCCTATCCTGGTCGCCGAGCGGCGCCAGCTCCGGCGGCTCGTAGGCGCGCCGGTCATCGTCGGTCATCGCCTGCTCCTCCTCTCGTCACTGGGGCTCGATGCGCGTGCCCGGGTACTCGCCAACGCAGCACGCCGCTCCCCCGGCGACGCCATTGAGGTCCTCGTCGGCCAGCGGTCCCTCGCCGCCGAGCGGCGTGACCTCGGGCTTCTCGTAGCCGGGCTTCTCGGCGCCCGGGCCGTCTGCGTTCATGCTCGTGCCTCCTCGCGTGTAGCATGTAGGGGAAACGATCGTCGGTTGCAGGTCAGGTCTCTTTGCGGGCCGCGGCCTCGCCGGCCAGGCCGCGCTCCACGAGCACGTCCACGAACGCCTGCACCTGCTCCCCCACCTCGTCCGGCGCCCCGTTGAAAGCGTCGCGCACCGCCGCGGCGATCTGCGGCACGCTGCGCGTGCCGTCGAGGCCGCGGCAGATGAAGAGGCCCACAGGATTGAGGACGAACGAGCGCGGCACGTCCGGGTCGACGAGCAGTGCGTAGCCGTCGCGCTCCTCGCGCAGGACTACGCGGCCGGCGAGCTCGACGCCGGCGCTCACTGGCCGCGTGCCGCCCGGACCGGCTGCGTTCATCGATCGACCTCCTCGTGTGCGTTCGTCTCTGCCTGCCGCGACACTCGGCAAGCCCGCGTCGGCGGGCGCCCGCCGGGTCTCCGACCTACGTCATCTCCCAGCCATCCAGGCCGGGGCGGCAGTAGACGATGCCGCCCGCCACGCCGGTGAGCTCCTCGTCGGCGAGCGCCCCAGACGGCGGCTCGATCTCTTCGACGGTGCAATCGAAGCCCTCGGCGTTGATGAGCTCGAGGCGCCCCGCCACGTCCTCCACAACTACTACCCGCGCGCGAAACGTCTCGTCGCTCTTCACCTTCTCGATGAATGCTTGCGCCGCTTCGTTGCTCATGGCTGCCGCACTTTCATGGCCCGAGATGACCCTGCATCTCCCGGCTGATCGTTATAGTATACGCTCGTAACTTATACTTTGTGAGACAAGATAGTGGAACATTCGTCCAGTTCCGCGGGCCGCGGGGCGGCGGATCAGGTGATGAGCGTCGGCAGGTCGCCCCCGTCATCCGGCCCCAGCAGGTGGAGCCCGATGGCGGCGAGGCCGTTCATGAGACCGGGGAAGGAGAGAGCGTCCCTCGCCCCCATCCTCATGGTCGGCAGTTCGAAACGGCCGCGCCGGCGGGCACGCTTGACGGCGCCGCGGGTGATGGCCTCCGCCGACTCGATCCACGACGCTTCCCCCGCCCAAGCGCCCAGCGCCTGAAGGATTGCCGCCCGGCCGAGGTTGCCGCAGCACAGATGGTCGAAGGTCGACAGCGGGAAGGCCGCCGTGGTGACGGCCCCGGAGCGCAGGTCCTCCCGCCAGCGAGTCGCGTCGGGGTGGCCGGGGACGAGCTGCAAGGCGCGCATGCGGGTCAGGGCGATGCCCGGCGCGCCGTGACACCAGCCGGTCATGAACGGGGCAGGCTCCGCGTTGCCGCGGTAGTCCGGCCAGTTGCCGGCGACGGAGTCGAAGACCGACCCCTCGTAGGCGAAGGCCCTGGCCGCCGCTTCGGCGAAGCGCTCGTCGCCCAGCGCGACGCCGGCCTCCAGGAGAGCGAGCCCCATCCCAGCGGCGCCATGAGAGAGGCCGGTGAGGGGACGCACCGACTCCCCGCTCAGCCAGGCGCCGGTGGCCGCGTCCTGGGCGTCGAGGAGGTGGGTCGCCAAGCCTTCGAGGGCACGCGCGCTGTGGTCGCTCGGCCGCTACGCGTGCAGGCGGGCGAGGGGGCCGACGGCGCCCGCCGACCCGCTCAGGTAGTCCAGCGCCCGGTCTTTGTCGATCAGTTCGTCGTTCACCAGCTCCGCCAAGCTGTCGAGATACTCGTTCCAGTCGCTGGCGCTAGCGGGCGATGTGCGGGCGAGCATCTCGAAGAGGCGCAGGAGGCCGCCCACCCCGTTCATGCCCTAGCCCAGATCGCGGAGAAAGCGGAAGCGGGCGTAGCCGTCGCGGTCGTCGAGGGCGCGCAGCACGGGGGCGATGGTCGCGGCGGCGGGTGCGGCGGCCGGTCCGCCGGGGTCTCGCGCCGCCCAGGCGCAGAGGAAGGCGGCCACCCCGGCGCGGCCGTCGTACAAGCCGTCCGTGATGAGCCACAGGGCGACGCGCCTGGGGTCGGAAAGCACGGCGGGCAACACGGACGGGGTCAGCCACGTAGGGTCGCCGGCGCCGTCGCTGAGAGCGGACCCGGCGATCGCCTGGTAGATGTCCCGGCAGGCCGCCAGGCGCTCGTCCGCGGAGAGCGCTCGCTCTTCGCCCGTCGGCGGCGCCCCGTCTTCGGCCGCACCCTCCACGCTCGGCGTCATCTGATACCCGCGGACGCCGATCGCGGCGCGGATCAGCCGCACCTGCCACGCCAGATCGTCGGCCGACAGGGAGTGCACGCGCTCCTCGGCGGCGCTCAGGCCGTCGCCCTCCAGGGCGTCTGGGACGACCGCGCCGGCGGCGCTGATCGCGGTCGCGCCGAGCACGTGATCGAAGTAGGGCACGTCGAGGTCCTCCATGTCGTGCAGCTCGGCGCGCAGGAGGGGCCACAGGAGCGGTTTCTCGTCGCCGAGAAGATAGGCGCGGGACAAGCGGTCGAGCTCCCGCGCCCGGGCCGGCGCGGACCGCAGGGCGGCCGGCGCGAGCGCGCGGTGCTGCACGACCGCGTACGTGCGCGTGTGCCGCAGCAGGACGCGCCGGCGCGCGCCGCCGAACCCGCGGATGTGCGTGACGATGCGCTCCCGCAGCGCCGGCGTCATGGCCAGCGTGTAGACCTCAGCAAAGCCCTCGATGAGCGCCTCGACGTGATCGCTCAGCGGGTTTGCGGAGCCCGGCGCCACCGGCAGGCTGGCCGGGTGATCCGGGACGACCGGGCGCGTCGCCCACACCATGTCGTCGCTGTTGACGTTGCGCCACCCGGGCGCCGGGCGGGCTTCCGCGGCGGCGGGCTCGGCGCCGAGGGCGCTGACGTCGTAGAACGCGCCCTCCGCTCCACCCTGCAGCCAGGTGGGCAGCATCACCGTCTGCAGCAGCGAGATCGCCAATGGGCCCTCGAGCGGTCCCTCACCCGGGGCGGGCGCCTCTGACCCGAGCGCGCGGAGCCGTCCCTCGAACAAGGTCTCGGCGTCGACCACGACGAGCCCGGTACCGCAGGCGATCAGGTTGCCGGAGTGGCAGTCGGTCGCGCCCAGCAGGTGCAGCACGGCAAGCAGGCGCCCGGCGTTGCGGTAGAAAGCGGGAAGCTCGGCGGCCGCGCCGCACGGCGTGTGCGGCACGTGCGACGTGTATCCGTACTCACCGCCCCTCGGCAGAACCGCCGGCGAAACGAACGAGGCGTCGCCGAGCGCGGCGACGACGTCACCGATGAGGCCCCGGAACCGCGCCTCCATGCGCACGTCCTTCGGCTTGTACGCGATGGTGATGTCGTGGCCGTCACCGGCGAACGACAGCGTGGCGACGCCGCGCCCCCCACGGTGCGGGTCGCTGAGGCCCCAGCGCAGCCGCGCGAGACCGGCATCGACGCCGATGCCGAACGACGCGCGCAGCGCCCCGCGGTCGGCGTGGACCCGCTGCAGGAGCTCCGCCAGGTTGCGCCGCCACTGCAGGCAGATGGTGGCGACGATCCGCCCCAGGACGGGGTACTCGCCGAGCAGGCGGCTCAGCCCGTCGCGCAGGTTCGCGCGGCACCAGGACGCGTAGCGCTCCCGGCGCGCGCCGGCCGCCGCCGGTCCCGCGCCGAGAGCGAGCATGAGCCCGCGGCCGAACGGACGGTCGCGGGTGAAGTCCTCCATCAGGGCGCGGACGCAGACGCGCGAGAGCCGCTCCAGCAGCGCGCCCCGGGCAGCGTCGCGCGCCCGCGGCGCGAGGGGCCGGACGATCTCCCGATCAAGGCTCGCCGCGAGCTGATCCCAGCTCTGCCGCACGAGCGGCCACAGCAGATGGACGAAGGGGATGGGCTCGTCGGGCGGAGTGCTCGACGGCGCCTCGTTCATCCCTGCTTCGAGCCCCTCGAGCCAGGCGAGGTCGTCGGCCGGACCCGCGGCCGCCGGCCGGCAGGCCGCGCGCAGGACGACGAGCTCGTCCCACCAGGCGGCGCGGGCGCCGAGCGGACCGGCGCCCGGTCGAAAGAGAAGCGCGACGCGCGCTTCGTCGAGCCCGTCCCACTCCAGGCGCCGCGCGAACAGGCCGGCGTCGTCGGGGTCGACGACGGCGCGCCAGGCGGTTTCTTCCGCCGAACCGCCGGCGGCCGCCTCAGCCTCGCCGGCGGGGACGATCGCCCGCGCCGACTCCAGAAGGTCGTCCCAGCGCCGGCCGTGCCACTGGATCGCGCGGTCCGGTTTGGCCATGGTCGTCTCTCGTCAGGGCCTCGGCACGGGAGACGGCTGCCGTGCCTCCTCGCTGCACCGTTCGACCGGCGATCTCACGAGTTGGCAGGCATGCACATCGGCGAGCACGAGTACCCGCCGGCGACATTCTCCAGCTCGGCATCCGTGAGACTGAGCGCATCGCCGACGGCCGCCAGTTCCGCAACGTCGACCTCGAAGCCGTGCTCGGCGGCGACGCGCACCGCCTCGTCAGTACCGGCGGCGGCGTCCATCGCCGCCGCGAACTCGGGGTCGGCGTTGTAGCGAGCTACGAGTGCGTCGATCTGATCTTGTGACATGGAGCGCCACGAGGCGCTGGAGAACCGTGCCGCGATGAAGGGACGCGGCCGGCGCTGCATCGCAGGGCAGCGCCTGAAGCTGGAGGCAGCCTGATCCTCGAGGTGGAGGTGAGGGTGGAAGCAGCCTCGACAACGACGGGACGGGTCAGCACTGTCAGATGGCCCGGGTCCGGCTAGCGAGACGGAAAGGCGTACGTGAGGAACCAACGACTGAACGCTCCTCAAGAGGATCCGCCAACTCGAAACCTGACGGATATGGGTTGGTCAGCAGCGCGCATCGACGCGGGTCATGCGTCGAGAACTCCACGGACGGATTATGTCGCCGCCCGGGAGGCCGCGGTGAAGGTCTGCGGCGTAGCCGCGGCGATGCTGCAGGGGCATAGTTGGGCGCCGACCCTGTCGAACGGTTCACCGGTGAACGTGGGAACCACCCCGGTGGCCCCCTCCGCGGCCAGCAGCTTATTGTTGGTCGCCGGGAAGGCGCGCCGTCGGCTGACGCCGCCGGGGTGGGGCGGAGGACCCGTAGTAGTCCGCGGCCGGGAAAGCCGGCCACATGGCGAAGGGGTCCAGTGGGTTCGTGGTTTCAAAGCAGGCGCAGGAGGTCACTGGTGAACACCGGTGCTCCGTGGCCAGAGGCGCAAGCGGCTTGGCGGCGGGTACTGCGGATGCAGACGAAACTGCACAGTTGGGCGGTGGCCGATCCGGGTCGCCGGTTCGATGACCTGTTCAACCTCGTCTGCGACCCGGCCTTCCTGGTTGCGGCGTGGGAGCGGGTGCGGGCCAACAAGGGTGCATGAACTGCCGGGGTGGATGGGGTGCGTCCGCGCTCCATCACCGGGCAGACCGAGGACCTGCTCGCCGGGCTGCAAGCGCAACTCAAGGCCCGCGAGTTCGTCCCCTCACCGGTGCGCGACAAGGTGATCCCGAAGGCGTCGGGCAAGCTCCGGCACCTGGGGATTCCCACGGCAGCAGACCGGATCGTGCAGGCCTCGTTGAAGCTGGTGCTGGAGCCGATCTTTGAGGCGGATTTCTTGCCCTGCTCGTATGGGTTCCGTCCCAAGCGCCGGGCGCAGGACGCAATCGCCGAGATTCACTACCTCGCCACACCGACGCGTAACTACGAGTGGGTGTTTGAGGCGGACATCACGGCGTGCTTCGACGAGATCGACCACGCGGGGCTTATGGACCGGGTGCGTCGACGGATCGGGGACAAGCGCGTGCTGGGTCTGGTGAAGGCGTTTCTGAAGGCAGGGGTCCTCACTGAGGATGGCCAGAGCCGTCAGACGATCACCGGTACCCCGCAAGGCGGCATCCTGTCACCTCTGCTGGCCAACATCGCACTATCCGTGGTGGACGAGCACTTCGCCCGCAAGTGGGCGGACCTCGGGCCGTCGTGGATGCGCGCCAAGCATCGACGCGCCGGTGGCGCGACCATGAGACTCATCAGATATGCCGATGATTTCCTGGTCCTCGTCAAGGGGCAACGCGCCGACGCGGAGGCGCTCTGGGATGAGGTCGCTGAGGTGCTCGCGCCGATGGGCCTTCGCCTGTCGGTCGAGAAGAGCAGGGTCTGCCACGTGGACGAGGGGTTCGACTTCCTCGGGTGGCGCATCTAGCGCCGCAGATGGGGCGGACGAGCCGGGAAACAGGCGGTCTACACCTACCCGTCGAAGAAGGCGCTGGCCGCCATCATCGGCAAGGTGCGGACCTTGACCCGCAGGGGACGTCATCGCACGCTTGTTGACCTGCTGCGCCGCTTGAACCCGGTGCTGCGGGGATGGTGCAACTACTTCCGTCACGGGGCGTCCTCGCGGACGTTCAGCTACCTCGATCACTTCGCCTTTTGGAGGATCGTGGGCTGGCTCCGTAAACGTCACCTCGGACTGAACATGCACGCCTTGGTGAGGCGCTACCTGCCCGGGTGGCGGATTCGCGCCGCAGGGATCGAGCTGTTTCGCCCCCAAGCGGTGCCGATCGAGCGCTACCGCTACCGGGGGGCGATGATCCCGACGCCATGGTCAAGCGCGATGCGGGACAACAGTCCCGCAACAGCTGCATGAACACATGGAGAGCCGGATGCGGTGAGAGTCGCACGTCCGGTTCGGAGGGCGGGCCGAGGAGACGGACCGGGGGAAACCCCGGCACCGCGCCTCGGCCCGACCCCTACATCTGCCTCCTTCTGGGTGTCGTGCAGTCGTTGGTGCTGTAGAGCGTGGGCGGCAACCCTGCGGGGCCGCCGCCCGCCGCGGTCCTAGATGATGCGCTGAGGCCCTGGTATGACCTCGAACTCGCACGGGGCGGCTACCCCGCAGGGCATCGAGCCAGAGCCTCCGACCACTCCGCTCAGATCGAGGTCCGCCAGCTCCTGCAGGGCGCCGATCTCCGCGGCGCTGCAGTCAAAGCCCTCGGCGCCGATCAGCGCCATCCTCGCGTCCACGTCCTCGACCGCCATCACTCTCGCGCGGAAGGCCTCGTCACTCTTCAGCTTCTCGACGCACGCCTTGGCCTGCTCTTCCGACATCACCCTCTCCTCTCGCTTTGCGTTGCACACTGAACCGGGATTGCTCCCTTCAGTCGTCAGCGGTCGGCAGTCACTCCTCCGGAACGTAGGTCCCGGCGCCGATGAACCATGTGTCGTCCACACGGCGCACGTAGCTGGTCTTGCGCTGCAGCTCGTCGCCCTGCGCCGGATTGATGTACAGGTAGTTCACCCAGCCCTTGCCGGGATCCTTGGCCACAGCGACGAGGTCCCGCACGAAGTACGTGCCGGCGGGGTCCTGCGCGTCCCAGCGGTCGTCACCGACCTTGCTCGGCTCCGCCGGCAGGCAGAGCACGACGCCGCCCATGTCGTAGGCGAAGACGTAGAGTCCGTCGCGATAGAAGCGCCCACCGGTGTCCATGAACTCGGCGATCGCCTTCTCCTTGCCGACCTTCCGCGCCAGCGCCCAGGCCTCGTCGACGAACGCCTTGACCTCGGCTTTGCTCGGCGCCGCGGCGGCCGCCGAGGGGCTGGGAGAAGGCGTGCCCTCCCAGAGCCCCAGGTAGCGTCCGGCGCCGACGACGTACTGGACGCCGTCGCTGCCGGTTACCAGCTTGTAGTAGCTGGCCTTGCGGTAGAGGCCCTGCTTGCCGGGCACCTCCTTGACGTACTCGATCCAGCCGCTGCCGTCGGCGAAGGCGCCGGCCACAAGGGCGTCGCGAAAGAGCTTGCCGGCGGCATCCGGCACGCCCTTCATGTTGCGCCCCTGGAAGGCGGGATCGGGGTCGGCGACGATGGTGACCTGCCGGTCGAACACGAAGGCGTAGAGGGCCGGGTTCGCCGGATCGACGTAGGGCGCCTCTCCCGCGTTGATGGCAGCGAACGTGGCCGCCGCATCCTTCTCGATCGCGGCGCCGGTGGCGTCGACCAGGTCGATCACCTGCTGCTCGGTGACGGCGCTCGTCTCGCGAGGGCTGGGAGAGGCCGTGCCCTGTACAGCGGACGAGCCGCAACCCGCCGCGAACGCCGCGAGCGTCAGCACCACCGCGGCGAGGACCGTCGAGAACGTGCTCCCGGCATGTCGGTCTGCGCCCATCGTCTCCACCTCCTCTCTCCTTGCGTTGCGTTGTGGAAACCGCCCGCGCCTACTCGGCCGGAACGTATGTACCGGCGCCGAGGAACCAGGTGTCGTCGACGCGCCGCACGTAGCTGAGCTTGCGCTGCATCTGGTAGCCCTGGGCCGGATTGGCGTACTTGTAGCTCGCCCAGCCCGAGCCGGGGTCCTCGGCGACCGCCGCCATCTCGCGGACGGGGTACACCCCATCCGGGTCGCGGCGGTCCCACAGGTTCTTGCCCACCGACTGCGGCTCGATCGGGAAGCACAGCACCGTGCCGTCGAACTGGTCCGCGAAGACGTAGAGCTCGCCGCGGAAGAAAGGCCCGCTCTTGTCCATGAAGACGTCGATCGCCTGCTGCCGACCGACCTTGTTCGCATAGGTCCAGGCCTCGTCCACAAACGCCTTCACCTGCGCCTTGCTCGGCGGCTTGACCGCCGCCGGTCCGTAGGTGCCGGACCCCAGGAACCAGCTGTCGTCCACCTTCATGACGTAGCCGAGCTTGGGCTCCACGCGGTTGTCGTTCAGCGGGTTGCCCCACATGAAGTAGAGCCAGCCGCTGCCGTCCTTCGCGAGGCGCACGAGGTTCTTGATGACGGGCAGGCCGTTGGGGTCTGTCATGCCGATCAGGTCCTTGCCGACCAGCTTGGGGTCGCCGCCATGGGCGATGACGGTGCCGCTGTAGTCGTAGGCGTAGATGTAGAGCTCGCCCTCGTGGAACTCGCCGCCCGGCGCTGTGAAGGCGGCGAGCGCCTGCTTCTTGGGGTGCGTGCGGGCGTAGGCGACGGCCTTCTCGACGAAAGCCTGGACCTGGGCCTGCGTGGCCGCGCCCGAGGCGGAGGGGCTGGGCTGTGGCGTGCCCTCCCAGGGCCCCAGGTAACGTCCGGCGCCCACCACGTACTGCCGGCCGTCGCTGCCGTGGGCGAGCTTGTAGTAGGTCGTCTTGAGCTGCAGCCCGTCCGTGCCCGGCTGGGCGTACACGTACTGCTCCCAGCCGCTGCCCTTGGCGAGGGCGCCGGCGACGATCTCGTCGCGGAACAGCTTGCCGGCGGCGTCGGGCTTGCCCTTGAGGCTCTGACCCTGCATCTCGGGGTGGGGATTGGCGGCGACCGAGACATCGAGGTCGAAGACGAAGGCGTAGAGGGCCGGGTTTGACGGGTCGACGTACGGAGCCTTGCCGGCGTTGATGGCCGCGAGCGTGCCGGGCGCATCCGTCTCGATGGCGGCGCACGTGACATCGACCAGGTCGACCACCTGCCGCTCGCTGATAGGCGCCGCGGTGCTCGGGCTCGGTGAGGCCGGCTCCTGGCCGGTCGCCGCCCCGCAGCCGACAAGGAGCGCCGGCAGCGCCAGCAGCGCGCCGACCGCGGCGATCGTCGCCATCATCGTACAACCTTGACGTACAGCCTTCATGCAGACCTCCGCGACCATCTCATGACGTATCCGCGCGCATAGGCGCGCCGTTCTGCTCTATCGGCAACGGCCCCGCACACCTGAAGCGCGGCGGCGGGCCGCACGCGGCCCTCGGCCGGCCCCGCCGTGATGGCCCCGGCGCGACGAGCCGCTCGGGGCGGAAGGTCACGTCAGCGGAGCTCGTCGGGCGAGAAGATGCCGCTCAGCGCGATCGGCTGTTCCGGCTCCGGGCCGGCCGCGGCGAGCCCCTCGAGATCGTCGTCGCTGAGCGCCCGGGGGCCGCTGATGGGCACGACCGGCGCGAGCGTGAGTGGCACGACCGGCGCCGCGGCGCACGAGCCCAGAAAGACGAGCAGGGCGTCCTCGAGGATCGGCGCCGGGTCATCCACGTACTTCGCCGGCAGGCGCTTGTTGATGTACAGGTCGGCGAGGCCGAACAGCGTCGCGAAGCCCACCGCGGCGCGCGCCTGCGCTTCGTGGCAGTCGAGCTCGCCGCGCTCCAGGCCCCCTTGCAGGATCTCCTGCAGCCGCACGAGCGTGCCGTAGTACCGCCGGGTGGACAGCTCCGCAGGCTCCACCATCGACGGCAGAGCATCGAAGACGAGCGCGAACCCTTGCGGGTGCACGACCGACCAGCCGAAAAAGGCCGTGGCGACCTGGCGGAGCTGAGTGACGGCGTCGGCGGAGGCGTCGATCGCCGCGTCCACGACGGCGTCGAGCTCAGCGATGGCGCGGAGCCTGGCGGCCTCGAAGAGACCACGCTTGTCGCCGAAGTAGTAGTGGATGGTGGTGGGCGTGACCCCCGCCAGCCCGGCGATCTCGCGCATGGTGACGTTCCTCGCGCCCTTCTCGATGATGAGGTCTGTGGTGATGCGCAGCAGCGCATCGACGAGCTCGGGATTGGCCGGTCGCGTCATGACTGTCCCATCCATTTCTCGTAGATGCCCTCGAACTCGCTGTCGCCGACCATCTCGATGCCCTTGTTCAGGATGCCAAGCAGCATGGTGTCCTCCTTGCGCACAGGCATGGTCATCTCGCCGCTGGCCACAGGCTTGCCGACGGCCTTCACCTTCTTGGCGAGCTTGAGCTCCTTGATGTAGTAGTCCCCGACCAGCTCGTCGAGGATCGCCGCCTGAGCGGCGCCCGCGGCGACCGCCTTGACGGCCTCCGGATAACTCCTGACCACCAGGGTTGACAGGCCGGCATCGTCGGCGAGCTGCTGCCCGGAATCGCCATCGACGACTGCCACCTTCAGCCCCTTGAGGCTCTTGAGCGTCGTGCTCCCGGTGTGCGCGGCATCGACATAGATGCGCGTGTCGATCATGTAGTAGGCGCGCGTGAAGGCGAACCACTGCTCGCGCTCGGGCAGCGGGAAGATGCCCTCAAGCGAGTCGAAGCGTCCCTGCTTGAGCCCTTCGAGCTGGTCGGCGAAGAGCTCCGGCGTGAACGCCACCTGAACGCCGAGGCGCTCGGCCACCAGTTTCCAGTAGTCGGCGGCGATGCCGACGGCCTGGCCGCTCTCGTCGGCGAAGCCGAACGGCGGGTAGTCGCTGAAGGCGCCGATCTGCAGCGTGCCCTTCTGGGCGAGCCAGTCCTGCTCGGCCGCCGTGAGCGCACCCGAGGACGACGCCGGCGAGACCGCCGCGGGGACCGACGCCGAGGGGCTGGGGGACGCGGCCTCCTGCTGGCCGCAGGCGCCCAGCAGAGCTGCCGCGGCCATGAGGCCGACGATCGCGCACAGTACGGGCAACGCTGCCGGACGACGACTCTGGATTGGTCGTACCTGTGGTCTCAAACTGGCCTCCCGACGTGGCGGATACTGGACGGCGCCGGCGCTCACCTCTCCGCCAACCCCGTGAACTCAGATGTTACATTTATAACTTATCTTCGTCAATACGCGGCGCGCCGGCGTCGGCGCATGGGAGCCCGGAAACGAGCCTACGCAGGGTCTCGACGACGTGCTCGTGCCTGCTCGGGACCGGCACGAGATCGAGGCTGTCGTCGCGACAGCGCTTCTGCCACTGCGGGGCGATACATGGTCTACGGCGTCTACGCGTGGCCGGGGCGTCTTGGCGGCAGGTCGAGGGGATGCCGCCCCCGTGCTGCCCGGCGCGCCCGCGGCGGACAAGATGAGTCGCGTCATGACCGGCCTCGGCGAACACCAAGCTGAAGCCGGCGCCGGGCGCCCCGAAGGCCGGCGAAGCGGGACCGGCGCCGTGCGCCTCAGCCGGTCAGCAGGCTCTGCACGCGCGTCATGAAGTCGTTGAGGTTGGCGGCGTACTCGGGCGAGCCGTCGATGCGCACGAAGCCCTTGCTCACGCCGTCCACGAAATCGACCTCCCGGTTCATCACCGCGAGGGCGCCATCGACGCCGAGAAAGCGCATGTGGACGAACGGGCGGCGGCGCTCGTAGACGCCGCGCCCAGCTTTGGTCTGCCCCGCGCGCACGCGCAGGTAGGCGGCGATGCCCTCGGGCTCCACCGAGAACTGGTAAATGCGGTCGGGCTGCTTGGCCGTCCAGCGCACCATCTCGGGGTCGCCGCCCTTGTTGTACTGGCTCAGGGCGGTGGTGATCATGTAGACGGTGAGCTTGACCTTGAGGCGCCGCTTGGCCGGGTCGGTGGGCTGGGCGCTCGGCAGCATCAGCTTGAGCGCGAGGAGAAGCTGCACCACCTTGGACAGCAGCGCGGGCCGGTGGAACCCCTTGATGCCGGGCAGCACCGTCTTGCCGGCGAAGAAATCGTTGAGCTTCGCGAGCGAGGCGAACGTGAAGGTGATGTCCGGGCTGGGGGCGCCGCCGCCGGCATCCCAGAAGCCCTGCTCCACGCGCACCTCGCCGTTCTCGAACCATAGGTAGGCGCCCACAGGGTGGGGCTGGTTCTTGGCGACGAACTGCACGGTGGCGTGGACGCCCGCGAAGCGCTTCGCCGTCGCCGGGTCGTCCTCGAGCAGCACCTTGACGGCGGGCAGCGCGGCCTGCAGAAAGAGGCGCGTCCTGAGGAGCTCGCGGGTGCGCGCCTGCGGCAGGTCGCGGGCCGAGGCCTGAGCCGACGGCGCCTGCGGGGCGCCGGCCGCAGCGGAGGCGCCCATCAGTGCTCGTCCTGCCAGTCTTCGTCGGCCTCGAACTCGCGGTGCAGCAGCTCGCGCACCTGGCCGACGATGCCGTCGCCGTCGATGCGGTAGTGCGCGTAGAGGTCCTCCGGGTAGCCGACCTCGCTGTAGCAGTCGGGCAGGCCGCTCTTGGCGAAGGCGCAGCCCTTGCCGCTGGCGGCGATCACGTCGGCGACGGCACTGCCGAGGCCGCCGATCACGTTGTGCTCCTCGACGACGAGGATGCGTCGCGTCTCGAGGACTGCCTTGAGGATCGCCTCCTCGTCGATGGGCTTGATGGTGTGCACGTCGAGGACGCGCACGCTGATGCCGTCCTGGTCCCTGAGCAGCTTGGCGGCCTCGGCGGCGTGGTACACGGCGACGCCGCAGGCGATCACCGTGACGTCGGTGCCCTCGTTGATGGTCACCGCCTTGCCGATCTCGAAGCCGTAGTCGTCGCTCTCGTAGTGGGTGGGCTCGAAGCCCCGGCCCAGACGGATGTACACGGGGCCGGGGCGCTGCACCGCGGCGCGCACGGCGTTGGCCGTCTCCCAGCCGTCGGCCGGCACGATGACGCACATGTTGGCCAGCGACCGCTGGATGGCGATGTCCTCGGTGCAGTGGTGTGTGGTGCCGGCCTGCCCGAAGCTGATGCCGCCATGCGTGGCGATGATCTTGACGTCGAGGTTCTGATAGCAGATGTCCGTGCGCACCTGCTCGAGAGCGCGCATGCTGGCGAACGCCGACATCGTGCTGACGAACGGCAGCAGCCCGCTCTTCGCCATTCCCGCGGCGATGCCGAAGAGGTCCTGCTCGGCGATGCCGACGTTGAAGACGCGCTGCGGGAACTTGTCCTGGAAGACGCCGATCTTCGTGCTGCGCGCCAGATCGGCGGTGAGCGCCACGATGCGCGGGTCGGCCTCGGCCAGGTCGCACAGGACGCGCCCGTAGATCTCGGCCTGCGTCAGCGTGTTGGCGTCGTAGACGTTCCAGGTGGTGCCCGTGACCTCGCTCATGACGCACCTCCCGCGGCCGGCGCGCCGGCTCTTGCGGCGCCGGCCGTCGCCCCCGCCTGGATGCTGGCCTTGGCCTTGGCGGCCAGCTCCGAGTCGATGCTGCCGTAGTGCCACTTCACCTGGTCTTCCATGAAGTTGACGCCTTTGCCCTTGACGGTGTTGCAGATGATCATGGTGGGGGCGCCCTTCGTGGCTTGGGCGCCCTCGATGGCCGCGCCGATCTGGGCGTAGTCGTGGCCGTCGATCTCGCGCACCTCCCAGCCGAAGGCCTTCCACTTCTCGGCGAGCGGCTCAAGGCTCATGATGTCCTCGGTGCGGCCGTCGATCATCATGTGGTTGCGATCGACGAAGGCCGTGAGCGTGTCGACCTTGTAGTGGTGCGCGGCCATGGCCGCCTCCCACACCGAGCCCTCGTCGCACTCGCCGTCGCCGAGCAGGCAGTAGGTGCGCCAGCTCTGCTTCTGGAACCTGGCGCCCAAGGCCATCCCCACGGCCATCGAGAGGCCGTGCCCCAGCGAGCCCGTGCTGGCGTCGACGCCCGGCACCTTGTTGCCGTCGAGGTGCATGCCGAAGGGGCTCTTGAAGTGGTTGAACTCCCGCAGCAGCTCCTTGTCGTAGTAGCCCTTGTCGGCGAGCACGGCGGCGAGGCCGACGCCCCCGTGCCCCTTGCTGAGCACGAAGCGGTCGCGTTCGGGCCAGCCGGGCTCGGCGGGCTTGACGTTCAGGTAGTGGTAGTACAGCGCCGTGAGCACGTCGGTCATGCTGAGGGCGCCGCCGATGTGGGCACCGCCGGCCCACACGGTGACGTCGACCATGTCGCAGCGCAGCTGCCTGGCCTTGGCCTGCAGTCTCCTGATCTCCTCTGGTGACAGTGGCATCAGCTACCCCCTTGCCCCTCGGGGCTCTTCGCCAGCGCCGCGAACGCGTCGTCCACGATCGCCAGCGTGCGGTCCAGGTCCTCCTGCGTGTGCGCGCAGCTCATGAACCAGTTGTGGTGCGAGGTGAAGTAGGCGCCGCGACGGGTGCACTCGGCGCAGAAGCGCTGGTGCAGCATGAGGCTGGGGTCGTCGGTGAGACGCAGGTACGGCATGCTCGGCACGCCGCTGACCTTGAGCTCGTAGCCGTGCTTGTCGGCAAGGCGCTGCATGCCGCCGGTGAGAGCGCGGCCGTAGTCCTGCATCTTTGAGGGAGCATCGAGACGCTCGAGCTCGTCGAGGCAGGCGATCGCGGCCGCCATCGGCACCGCCTGGTACCAGTAGCTGCCGGTGAAGAAGACCTTGGCGGCCGCGCCCTTCAGGGCGTCACTGCCCACGAGCGCCGAGATCGGGTAGCCGTTGGCAATGGCCTTGCAGTAGCACGCGAGGTCGGGGGTGAAGCCGAAGAACTCGGCGGAACCCCTGAGGCTGAGGCGGAAGCCGCAGCGCACGTCGTCGATGATGAGGACGACGCCGTGCCTGTCGCAGAGCCCGCGGATGCTCTCCCAGTAGCCCAGATCCGGCAGCTCGCTGTCGGCGAAGGTGGGGTGATGGTAGGGCGTGGCGATGAAGCCGGCGACCTGGCCCGGGTTTTCGCCGAGCACGCGCACGAAGGCGGCCACGTCGTTCCAGGGGATGCGGACGATGTTCTCCACATCCGCATCGATGACTCCGTGGTGGCCGGCGCCCTGCATCCACGCGGCCACGCCGTGGTAGCCGCCCTGAATGGCGACGATCTTCTTTCGGCCGGTGGCGGCACGCGCCACCATCAGGGCATGGCTCGTCACGTCGCCGCCGTTCTTGGCGAACAGGGCCCAGGCGGCGAACGGCAGCATATCGACCATCTTCTCGGCGAGCTCGACCATGACCGGGCCGGGCGCGCCCATGGTGTCGCCGGCCTCGCGCTGCCGTGCCGCGGCCTCGTCGACCACCTCGTTGTTGTAGCCGAGGACCATGGGGCCGTAGGCGCACATGTAGTCGACGAATTCGTTGCCGTCCACGTCGGTGAAGCGCGCGCCGCTGCCCCGCTCCGCATAGAACGGATAGCTCGTGGGCGGCACCAGCATCGCCGGGCTGAAGTGCCCGTTGATGCCGCAGGGGATCACCTTGGCGGCGCGCACAAAGAGCTCCTGGGACCTCGCGAAGGAGTACGTGTCCATAGCGTGCCGCACCTCCTCAGGTGGTCGGGTTCAGGTACTTGGCGACACGGTCCAGCACCAGAGCCAGAACGTCGACCTTGTCGATCTGCCCCCAGATCTGGACGTCGCCGGTGACCGCGGCGACGAACGTGTCGAGCTTGCCGTTGAGAAAGGCGTTGGCGGCGCCCATGTCGCGCAGGAGGATGAGGGCGCTCGGGTGCGGCAGCTCGCCCTTGACGGGGATCACGCCGGAGGCCCCGCAGACGAGGCTGACGCTCGGGCCGTCGGGAAGCACCTTGAGCACGATGGTGCCGGAGCCGAGCGCGTGCCGCAGGGGCCGGCAGTCCGGGTCGCTCTCGAGCAGCTCGGGCACCGCGAAGGCCGCCGTGTTCAGGGTGAGCTGCGTGTTCATCGCCAGATAGCCGGGATGGGCGAGCAGTTCGTCGCTGGGCGCAAGGTAGTACGCCATGCGCTCGGTGAGCTGGGTGAGCTCGTTCTTGAGGAAGCCCAGGTGGTTGAAGCCCCACAGAGGGATGGGGCTGCCCGTTCCGTCGAACATCCTGTTGAGGTGAGACGCCGAGGCGAACGAGAGGATGACCGAGGGGGTGGCGCTCGAGATGCCGCTCGAGCCGGCCGGCCCCGACCCGCGCCCCACGCTGCAGGCGCCGTCCGCGAACCTCACCCAAGCCGTTGGGCCGCCGGCCACAAGGAACCTGATGGTGACGCGGGCCTCGCTGACGAGCGCCCGCATCTCGGGGTCGTCGCGCACGACGTCCTCGAGGTTGGGGAGCACGGCCTGCAAGTTGAGACGCGCACGGATCGAGTCGTGGCTCATGGCGCCGCCGCCGCATTGCCCATGGTGCTGCCCTCCATTCAGAAACCGCGGTGAGCGTCGTCACCGCCTGCGAGCTACCGCCATCGTAGGCCTTCTCGCCGCCCGCGTCCACGGTCGGCGGCCGCTTCACCCCGGGGCGCCGGCGGCGGCGCGGCGGTATCGCGGACGGGGGGATGGCTCTGTCGCGCCCTCGTGGTCGTCGGCTACACTGGTCCCGAAGGCGTGCTGGGGGCTCGCCCGTCACCGCGTCGACCGGCTCCTTCGCTGGGCGCCGCCCACCGCGGCGCAACGGGGCGGCGTGCCGGTGATTGCCCCGATTGCCATGCCTCCAGCCCACACGAGAAGGAGACGTACCATGCACGCACGCACGATCCTCGCGGCCGCACTACTGGCGGCGGCCGTCGTGGCCGTGGCGCCCGCGACGGCCACGGCCGAGCCGGCCGTGAGCACCCCCTGGACGCCGGCGCTCCTTGCGCCGCGCGCCGCAGCGCCGCAGTTCGACGTGCAGACCGTCATCGACGGGGCCGCGGCCGGCGACCAGGCCGGCGTGAGCGTCGCCGTCGTGGACGGCCAGTACGCGTTCGTCGGCGTGCCCGGGGCCGACGTCTACATCCCCGGCGAGGACATCACCATCGACGGCGCCGGCGCCGTGTACGTCTACCAGTGTTCCGGCGGCACCTGGACGCTCCTGCAGACGATCACCGACACCGAGACCGTCGAGGGTGTCATGAACGTTCCGTGGGAGAACGAGAGCTTCGGCGCTGCGCTCGCCGTCATGACCGGCGACGAGGGCCTCGACCAGTGGCTGGCCATCGGCGCGCCGGGCTTCTGCGGTATGGAGGCGGGCGTCCCTTCGGGGGCAGTCGATATCTGGTGGCTTCCGCCCGAGGTCGGCGTGACCGCGTTCCAGTTCCAGCAGACGCTGTGGAGCAGCCTCACGGACAGCGAGCTTGGAGCTTGGGTCGCACTGGCCGGGGCGTCCGACGCCGTCTGGCTCTTGGCCGGGCAGCCCGGAAACGGCGAGGTGCTCGTGTACAGCTCCGGGATCGACGTGCCGGAGTTCGGCGGCAGCACCTCGTTCTGGGGCCCCGCGGACTTTGGCGCCGCGGTAGCCGTCGACGCCGACGGCACCGACGGGACGGCCGTCGTCGGCGCTCCGGGGGTCGACAACGGCGGCGTCACCGGCGCCGGGTCGGCGACCTTCTTCGCGCTCTCCGGCGGCAGCTGGGAGACCACCGGCCAGACCGTGTACGGGCCGGCTGCGGGCGCCGCACTCGGCTCCTCTGTCGCCGTCGACGGCGCCGCGGCCGTGGTCGGGATGCCCGGCTACTCTGACGCCGTGGGCGAGAACGCCGGCGGCGCCGTGACCTACGCCCAGGCCGCCACCGGCACGTGGTCGGTAGGCGAGACTCTCCTCATGAGCGCCTCGAGCGGCGGCATGCAGTTCGGCGCCTCCGTCGCCTTCGACGGCGCGACTGGCGTGATCGGCGCGCCGGCAAGCCCGGACGGCCCATCGCCGGGCGCCGGCTCAGCCGTCGTCTACGAGGTCTCCGGCGCCGACTGGACCCAGGCGCAGGTGCTCGCGGATGACGCCACGGGCGACGCCTTCGGCGCCGCCGTCGCCGTCGCCGGGTCGACGGCGGTCCTCGGCGCGCCCCTGGCCGCGCCGGGCGGGCTGGCGCAGGCCGGCGCGGCGACGGTCTACTCCTCCGACACCGACGCGCCGGCGGTGACGGCGCTCAGCGATCAGTGCACCCGCACAAACCACACCGTCGGCCTGCCTTTCCGGGTGGACGACCGTGGCGCCCGCGCCCGCGTCGTCATCTTCATCACGGAGAACGGCATCCTGAAACAGCGCCTCGTGGCGCCGAGCGTGCCGACCAACGAGACGGCCATCAACCGATTCCCTTGCCGCCTGGCGCCGGGCGTCTACTGCTGGACGGTCTACGCGCAGGACGCCGGCGGCAACCACCAGCGCCGGCCGAGCTCGAGGATCCTGCTGGTGCTGCCCGAGCGGTAACGCCGGAGAGACGCAGCGGCCGCAGGGTCCCGTCACCGTGGCGATCCCCCTGCGGCCGCCGCTTTTCGACCGGCGGCGCACGCCCTGGGGCTCCGGCCGCCGTCACATGGAGCCCCGCGGCACGCCGCCTCAGATACCCGCCGCGACCACCACGGTCCAGAGCATGACCAGCGCGATGAAGATGCGCTGGAGCAGGCCGGCGTAGCGCCCGAGGCCGTGCGCCGGCAGGCGCGCGGCCGCGGCAAAGCCGGCGAGCTGCGCGACCATGGCGACCGCCGCGAGCAGCGCGATGAGCAGCGCCCATCGCGCCACCACTGCGGTCGCCTCGCCGCCGTCGCGCAGCCGCAGCGACACCAGGATCATGCCGGCGACCGCGGCCACGTAGGCGACCAGGGCGATGAGCGCGTGCGCCTGGCCGCGCCGCGTGGGCTTGTGGCCCGGCATGTCGGTGTCGTAGCAGGCGAGCAGCGCCGAGCCTCCTCCCCATGCGGCGAACAGCACGAGACCGGGGAGCGATAGGGCCGCCGCCGGCACGCTGCCGGCCACGGCGACCACCAGCGCCAGCGCCGTCAGGCCGCGCACCACGAAAGCCAGCTTCATCAGCCAGCCGTGCCGCCCGGTGGCCAGCCCGCTCATACCCATGTGGAGCGCGCTCTGCCCGGGCGTGAGCAACTGGACGGTGACCACCAGCGCGACCCACGCAGCGACGCCGGCGATCGTCAGCAGGGAGAGAGCGGGCATGCGGCAACCATACAGCAGTGGCGGTGGCCGAGGCGCGATGCGCGGCCAGCGATGGGCTGCGAGGGGCGGTGGACTCCAGTTTGAGCGTTCCGGCGCCGATGGTGAATGAGACCGACGACACGGGGCCTGCGATTCGAAAGGATGCGGATCGTGCAGACACGCCTCTGGCTGCGATGGGGCCTCGGCCGCGCAGAGGACGCCGCCCGCGGCGGCGCCCGCCTCGCGGTGACCTACTTCTTCCCCGCGCCGCGGACCCCCGGCGAGCGCCTTCCCGTCGTGCTCGCGATGACGCCGCATTGCAGGGACGACGACAGCTACCCCTACTCGTTTGCGGTCTACCCGTACTTTGCGAAGCGCGGCATCGCCATCGCCCACGTCGATGTGCTCGGCACCGGCGCCTCAGGCGGGCTGACGCCCGACAGGGAGCACTCCGAAGCCGAGCTCGACGACCTCGTGCAGGTCGTCGAGCAGCTCGCCGCCAAGCCGTGCTCCAACGGCAAGGTCGGCATGATGGGCATGTCGTGGAGCGGCTTCAACTCCCTGATGATTGCCATGCGGCCGCCGCCGGCGCTCAAGGCGGTGCTCACGGCGCACGCGTCCAGCGACCTCTAGAGGCAACGACGCGCACCACATCGACGGCTGCCTGCACCTGGACGTGTTCGCCATCGAGATGGAGGTCGAGAACGTGGTGCCCAAGCCCCCGGCTACACGCTCGACGCCGCCTACTTCCGCGAGCGCTTCAACCGGCCGCCCTGGACGCTCGCCTACCTGCGCCATCAGCGCGACGGCGCGTGGTGGCAAGCGGGGCGCTCCCTGGCCCGGGGCCTGGAGAAGATCCTGCTGCCCGGCCGCACCCTCGCCATCCGCGCGCTCGTCAAGGTCGTCTCGGACGCGAAGTACTTCCACACGACGATCACCCGCAGCATCTACGAGGACGGCAAGCTGTTGCGCTCGCGCACCTGGAAGGAAGCGATACCGCACGACTTCCGGTGACGGCGGCCGCGCGGGCGGGGGCTTCGCGAACGGCCGTGATATCGTGGCCGGCGGCCGCGCGGACCACCGGCCTCATCGCGGCCGGGCGTGATTTCGTGACCGCGCCCGAAGCGTACTCCGGGAGGTGATCCAGCCATGCTCGCCGCCCTGCTCGCCCTCGCGGCGAGCGTCTTGTGGGGCTCCTCCGACTTCCTCGGGGGGCTGCAGTCGCGGCGCACGACCGTCTGGGCGGCCGTGCTGGTCAGCCAGAGCGCGGCGGTGATCGCGGTGCTGGCCGTCCTGGGCGTCGTGGCGCCGCCGCCGCCATCGGCCGCCGATCTGGTGGCCCCCATCGTGGCGGGACTGGTCATCACGACTGGCGCCCTGGCCCAGTACCGCGCGATGGAGCTCGCCGAGATGAGCGTGGTCGCGCCGATCTTCGCCGGGGCCGCGATCGTCCCCATGGTGTGGGGCCTCGCGCTCGGCGAGCGGCCCGGGGCCGTCCAGATCGCCGGCATGGCGCTGACCATCGCGGGCATCGTGCTGATCTCGCGCCCCGAGCGCCGCGCGGCGCAGGCGAAGCAGCGCGTGAGCCGCGCCGGCGTCCTCCTCGCCGTCTTGGCGGCCGCCATGATCGGCGTCTTCCTGATCGCCTACGACTACGGCGGCGATGTGGATCCCTACTGGACGGTCACCATCGCGCGCGTCACGGCGCTGCTGCTGCTTGTTGTCGTGCTGAGCGTCCGCAAGCCGAGACTGCATCTGCGCGCCAAGGCCGTCCCCGCGCTGGTCCTGGCCGGGGTGCTCCTGCTGACGGCCAACGTGCTGTTCACGACCGCCACCACCCTGGGCTTGCTCAGCGTGGTGGCCGTTCTCGGCTGGCTGAGCCCGGCCGTGACCGTCTTCTGGGCGCAGGCCTTGCTGCACGAGCGCCTGCGCCCGCTGCAGTGGTTCGCCGCGGTGCTGGTGCTGGCCGGGGTGATCTGCCTGGCGCTCGGGTGATGGGACGAGGCGGGCGGGGCGGGCTGCGCAGCCCGCCCCGCGGCACGGGGCCGTGGTATCGTGGCCGCGCGCAGGTCGGCCTGTTCGCCGGGGCCGCCCGGCGCACGATCGTGACCGCGCCCGACTCGCACTCCGGAAGGTGACCCAGCCATGCTCGCCGCCCTGCTCGCCCTCGCGGCGAGCCTCTCGTGGGGCTCCGCCGACTTCCTCGCTAGGCTGGAGGCGCGGCGCACAACCGTCTGGGCCGCCGCGCTGGTCAGCCAGATCGTGGCGCTGATCGCGGCGCTGATCGTCCTGGCGATCGTGGCGCCGGCGGCGCCGACTGCCGCCGACCTGATTGCGCCCGTCGTGGGCGGCTTGGCCGTTACCTTGAGCGCCCTGGCCGAGTACCGGGCGATGGCGCTCGCCCAGATGAGCGTGGTCGTGCCGATCTTCGCCGGAGGCGCGATCGTCCCGGCGCTGTGGGGCCTCGCGCTCGGCGAGCGGCCCGGGGCCGTCCAGATCGCCGGCATGGCGCTGACCATCGCGGGCATTGTGCTGATCTCGCGCCCCGAGCGCCGCGCGGCGCAGGCGAAGCAGCGCGTGAGCCGCGCCGGCGTCCTCCTCGCCGTCTTCGCGGCCTTCATGTGCGGCGTGGTCCTGGTCGCCTACGACTACGGCGGGGAGGTTGACCCCTACTGGACGGTCGCCGTCGCGCGCTTCTCGGCGCTGCTGCTGCTGATCGTCGTACTGGGCGTCCGCAGGCCCAGCGTGCGGCTGCGTGCCAAGGCCGTCCCGGCGCTCGTCCTGGTCGGCGTACTCCTGGTGACGGCCAACTTGCTCTTCACGACCGCCACCACCCTGGGCCTGCTCAGTGTGGTGGCCGTTCTCGGCTGGCTGAGCCCGGCCGTGACCGTCATCTGGGCGCAGGTCCTTCTGCGCGAGCGCCTGCGCCTGGTGCAGTGGTTCGCCGCCGCGCTGGTGCTGGCCGGAGTGATCTGCCTGGCGCTCGGGTGACGGAGTGACGTGGGCGGGGCGGGCTGCGCAGCCCGCCCGCCCCAGCCCTACGCGCTCAGGCGCCACCGTGCGAGCGCCCGTACGGGCAGACGGCGATGCAGATGCCGCAGAGGCCGCCCACAGCGTCGCCGTTCGAGGCGAGCTGGCGCTCACAGGCGTGGACGCCCAGCAGCGTATCGCGCGGCATGCCGGCGCTCCAGAGGACGTCCCGGCCGGCGCCGGCCGGGCAGGCGTCAACGCAACGCCGGCACGAGCCGCAGCGGCTCTCGCTCACAGGTTCGCCGGCCGCAAGCTCGGCGTCGGTGAAGACGGTGGCCAGACGCAGCCGCGGTCCCAGTCTGGGGGAGACAAAGAGCGCCGTCTTGCCGATCCACCCGAGGCCGGCCTGGGTGGCGGCCGTCTTGTGGGGGAAGACGCGAGCGTCCGCCCAGTCTATGACAGCCGAGTCGGGGCCAACGGTGGGCTGGATGGACACGGCCGCAGCACCGCGTCCTCGCAGAAACGCGGCCAGACCCCCCGTAACGGCCTTGAGCTTGACGTTGAGGCGTTTGTACTCGGCGAGGTAGGCCGCCGTCGGCCCATGCTCCACCTCGGCGATGATGGATGGCTCGATGCGGATGCCCAGCGAGATGGCGAACGGCAGGGCGGGCGCGTGGGGCCACGGCGAGGGCGGGCACGCGGCCACGCCCCACTGGTCGACGCCCGCGTCGCTCATGAACGCGGCCAGCACTTCGGCGCGGATCTCACTCACTGCAGCCTCGCCGATCGTCGACCCTGTGACAGGCTGTCTTGCCCTGCCCGCCGGTCATGCGCGGCAGCGAGAACGGCTCGGAGAGCTGCACCTTGGGCGTCACCCCGACGGTCGCCTTGGCGCCGGCGGCCACGCGCTTGGCCAGCTTCTCGCGTTCCTCCTCCGTGAGCTCGGCGAAGCCGCCGACCTCAACCTGCAGCGTGAGCCGGTCGAGGTTGTTCACGTTCTCGACGACCATGCAGAAGTTGCTGCCGATCTCGTCGAAGTGCAGCAGCACTTCTTCCATCTGGCTGGGGAACACAACGAGGCCGCCGATGGACAGGGCGTCGTCGCTGCGCCCGGTGATGCGGCCGATCCTGGGATGCGTGCGGCCGCAGGCGCAGGGCGCCCAGCTCAGCGAACTGATGTCGTGGCTGCGGTAGCGGATCATCGCCATGGAGTCGCTGGTCAGCGAGGTCCAGACGAGCTCGCCTGGGGCGCCGTCGGCGACGGGCTCGAACGTCTCCGGGTCGATGCACTCGACGAGCAAATGGTCGGACCACACGTGCATGCCCTCTTTGACCGGGCACTCGCAGGCCATGCCCGGTCCCAGGAGCTCACCCATGCCGTACTCGTTGAAGGCGTCGACGCCGAGGGCCGCGGAGAGGCGGTCGCGGCCCGACTCGGGCCAGGGTTCGGCGCCGAAGAGGCCGATGCGCAGCCGCGAGTCGGTGGCGAGGTCAATGCCGCGCTCCTTGGCCTTGTCGGCGAGGTAGAGCCCGTAGGACGGCGTGGTGCAGATGGCGGTCACGCCGAGGTCGACGATCAGGTCGATCAGCAGCTCCTGGCGGCCGATGCCGGCGGGCACCACACCGATGCCGGCGTGCTGCGCGCCGTACTGCAGGCCGATGCTCGTCGGGAGCCCATAGCCGAAGCAGTTCTGCAGGAGGTCGCCGGGGCGCAGGCCGATCATCCACAGGGAGCGCGCGTTGCGCAGCGCCCACGCGTCCATGTCGCGGCGCGTGACCCAGATGGGCGTGGGCTTGCCGGTGGTGCCGGAGGTGCTGTGCACCTCGATGATCTTGTCGAGGCCGCAAAGGCGCAGGCCGTCGGGATAGGTGTCGCGCAGCGTGGTCTTCTCGAGGAACGGGAGACTGCGGACGTCGTCGAGAGTGCGAATATCGGCCGGCGAGACGCCGGCCTCGCGGCACATCTCGCGGTAGATGACGCTGCGCTCGCAGGCGGCCGCGACGATCTGCTGGAGACGCTCGAGCTGGAGCGCCCGCAGGGCGCCGGGCGCGAGCGTCTCGTTCTGCGGGTCGAAGTAGAGGCGGTCCTCGCCGCCGCGCACGCCGGCTTGCGCACCGCCGGGCGAGCCCGCGCGCGGGCGGGCTTGCGCCCCGCCGGTCACGCCTGCGCGCGGGCTGTCTTCCGAACGGCCTTCTCCGTTCGAGGTACCGCTGGAGATATCGTTGGGCATACCGTCGGCGCCGCTGTCAGGCGCACGATTCACGTCTCGTCGCTTCCCTCGATACCCCCGATCCGCCGGCCCGCGGCGAACGCGGCGAGGTTCATCTCGAGCCAGCTCGGCGGCACGTTGCGGGCGATCGCCTGCTCCCAGGTCTCCACCGCGAAGGGCAGGTGCGTGGAGAGCGCGCCCACGAGCACGACGCCGGCGACCTTGAGGTCGCCGACCTGCAGGGCGAGGGCGTTGCCGTTGAGGATGGTGAGGCAGGCGCCGCCGGCGTGCGTGCCCCGGCCGCCATCCCGCTTCTTGCGGCTGCACTCCATCAAGCGATTGATCGCGTCGTAGGGGTAGGCGTGCTCGCTCGACGCGGCGAGCGGCGGCACGATCTGCTGGGTGTTCACGATGGCGGCGCCGTCGGCCACGACCGACGGCGCCAGGCGCAGGCCCTCGGCCGACTCGAAGGCGAGCAGGTAGTCGACCTCACCGGGGCTGATGGACGGCGCGACCACCGTGACGCCGATGCGGATGTGCGAGCTCACGCTGCCGCCGCGCTGCGACATGCCGCGGGTCTCGCTGAGCTTGACCTCGAGGCCGCCGTGCAGCAGCGCCGTGTCGGCGATGATGGCGGCGGCCACGATCACGCCCTGGCCGCCGACGCCCACGACCATGATGTCGTCGACGACGCCGTTCGCGTAGTGCGCGGCGACCGGGTCGACGCCGGGCTTCGCAGCGGCGGCGGGATCGGCGCCGACCTTCTTGGCGCCGCGCGCGCCGGCCTTCGCAGCGACGGCGGGCTTCGTCTTCTTGGCGCTCATGCGTCACCCACCTTGGTGATGGCGCCCGGTTTGCAGAGCTGGGCGCAGAGCGAGCAGCCGGCGCAGGTGCTTGCGTCGATCGCGACCTTGTGTCGTTTCTTGAACACGGTGTCGGTGTGGTGCAGCGACGGACAGCCGAGCTTCAGGCACTGCTGGCAGGCGTTGCACAGCTCCTCATCCACTTCGTAGACGCCGTCGGCGCCGAGCTTGCGGGGGAAGAGCACGCAGGGCCGGTTGGTGATGATCACGGCCGGGCCGTCGTAGGCCAGCCCGGCTTTCAGAGCCTTGAGACACGCCTCGTAATCGTAGGGGTCGACGATGTCGATGTGCTCGACCCCGAGCGCACCGCAGATCGCCGCCAGGTCGACCGGCTTGGTCTCGGCGCCGGCGAGCGTGCGCTCGTTGCCGGGGTTGGTCTGCCCGCCGGTCATGGCGGTGATGCTGTTGTCCTGGATGAGGACGGTGACGTTGGTGCGCTGGTGGACGGCGTTGAGCAGCCCGGTGAGGCCGGAGTGCAAGAAGGTCGAATCGCCGATGACTGCGAGGGAGCCCTTCTTGCTGCCGCCGGCCCGCGTGAACCCCTGTTCCATGGGGATGCTGGCGCCCATCTCGACGGCCGAGTGCACGTGGCTCACGGGCGGCAGGCTGGTGAGGTCGTAGCAGCCGATGTCGCCGTGCACGTCGAGGTCGAGCTTCTTCATGGCCGTGGCCATGCCCCGGTGCGGGCAGCCGGTGCACAGGACGGGCGGCCGCGGTATGACGGAGTCATCCTCCGCGGCCTTGGCCTCCGCCCAGCGCGGCAGATCGAGGCCGGCGGCGTAGAAGCCCCGGCCGACGCGCACCGGCGTGAGCTCGCCGAGCGGCGAGAACCACCGCTTGCCCTCGACGACGACGCCGGCCGCGAGGATCTGCTCCTCGAGGTACGGCTCGAGCTCCTCCACCACGAAGAGGCGCTCGACCGTGGCGGCAAAGCGCTTGATGGCCTCGATGGGCAGCGGATGCACCATGCCGAGCTTGAGGAAGGTGGCGCCGGGCAGCGCCTCCCGGGCGCTGATGTACGCCGCGCCAGAGGTGACGACGCCGATGCGCGCGCGGCCGCCGCCGGCGAGCGGCAGCTCGCCGGCCCCTGCCGCGCCGGCCGCGCCCGCGCCCGGCTCCACGCGCGTGAGCGGGCTCGCCTCCGCGTACTCGCGCAGGTCCGCGATGCGCGCGAGCAGGCTCGCGTGCAGCGGCCGCGAGAACCTCGGCAGCAGGCAGTACTTGTCGGTGTGCCTGCCCGGGTCCTTGCGCGGGGCCGCGACTCGCTCGCCGACGCGCACGATGGACTTCTGGTGCGCCGTCTGGATCGAGAGGCGCACCATCACCGGCACGTCGTAGGTCTCGCTGAGCGCGAAGGCGAGCCGCGTGAAGTCGTGGCACTCCTGGCTGTCGGAGGGCTCGAGCATCGGCATCCCCGAGATGCGCCCGAAGTAGCGGTCGTCCTGCTCGGTCATGCCGCTGCTCATGCCCGGGTCGCCGGCGACGATGACCACGAGGCCGCCGCAGACGCCCGTGTACACGGAGCTGATGAGCGGGTCGGCGGCCACGCTGGCGCCGGCGCTCTTCATGGCAGTAAGGGCGCGCACGCCGCCCACGGCGGCGCCGAACGCGACCTCGTAGGCCACCTTCTCGTTGGTCGACCACTCGGCGTACACGCCGTCGTACCTGGCCAGATTGGTGACGATCTCGGTGCTGGGCGTGCCCGGGTAGGCGGCCGCGACCTGCACGCCGGCCTCCCAGGCGCCCCGCGCGACCGCTTCGTTGCCGAGCATCAGGTGCGTGTCCATGGAGCTCCTTGACCGACGTGGCCTGCCACCCTCACGATACGCAGGGAGGGAGTGCGCGTGCAAGCGGGCACGGCGACAGTCCCGGCAGCGGTACGGCTTCGTCCTCTATCGTCCGCAACGCCACGCTGCAGAGGAGGCGCGATGGGTTGGCTGGCCAGAGCGATCGACGCCGGCGGGGAGTACCGCAACCCGCTGGATGGCATCGAGGACGGCCTGTTCCTGACAACAGGCGCCCGACGAGCAAAGACGTCGCAGTTCTGGGTGCTGCTCGTGCTCGCCAGCATGATCGCCGCGGGCGGCGTGGTGGGGGATTCCACGCCGGCGGTGATCGGCGCCATGATCGTCGCGCCGCTGGCCACTCCCATCTACGGCGTGGCGCTGGCCACCGTGATCGGGTCGCGGCGCGACCTGCTCGCGTCCCTTCAGCTTCTCGTGGCGGGGGTCGCCGTCAACATCCTGGTCGGATTCCTGGTCGGATTGATCACCGTCAGCCGCATGCCCGTGGACGTCAACCCGCAGATCATCGGCCGCACGGCGCCGACGCTCCTCGACCTGGCGGTCGCGGTCACCGTCGGCGTGGCCGGCTCGTTCGCGCTGGTGCGCCGCGACGTCTCCAACATCCTCGCCGGCGTGGCCATCGCCATCTCCCTGGTGCCGGTGCTAGCCGTGGTCGGCATCACCCTCGGATCGGGGCGCCTGGACCTGGCGTGGGGCGCCTTCATCCTCTTCCTCACCAACGCCGCCGCCATCATCGTGGCCGGCGTGGCCGTGTTCACGGCGGCCGGCTATCAGCGCGTCGCGACCGAGCGCGGCATGCATCCCGGGCGCCGCGCCAAGGTGCTCATCGCGGTCTTCGTGATCGTGCTGCTCATCCCGCTGAGCATCGCTTCGCTGCGCACCTTTCGCTACGAACAGTGGATCGGGGCCACCGAAAGCGCCTCAGAGCAGTGGGTGAGCGGCACCGGCTGGCAGGTCGAAAGCGTGAAGCAGGAGGGCGGCGACATCGTGATCGTCGCGGTCGGCCCGGGAGAACCGCCGCCCGTTGACAGTCTCAAAGAGGCGGTACGAAGCAGGGTGCCGCAGCGCATCGGCGTCAGCATCGTTGAAGGCAGCGGGAAGACGATCGATCTGTAGCCCCGCAGGGGAGGACGACGACCATCGCGACGCGCAGGCCTCAGCGCGGCCGCGCGTAGTGCCCGTCGATGGCGTTCCGCACGTTGTAGAAGTCAGCCATCCGGGCGAGCACGGCCTCGAGCGCGCCGGCAAGGCCGTCGGCCAGCGATTCGCCGAGCGGGCGCGTGGACGGCGCGCCCTCACGCGGCGTCAGGCGCAGCAGGCCGGCGGCCTCATCGACCTCGATCACCAGGCCGCCGGGCTGCAGATCGCGCGTAAGCGTCTCGCGCTCGATGCGCGTCGGGCGCTCGAGCACGACGACGTCGGCGCCCCAGTTGTACAGGCCCTCGTCGAGGAGGTGGCGCTCGTCATACTCGATGAGGGCCATGTCCAGGCGTGGGCTGCGCATCATGTTGCGGACGTCGGCGAGGTGCGCGGGCCGTCGGCTGAAGAAGTCGCCGTTGAAGAAGAGTCCGTCCAGGCGGGCCACGCCGACCTCCTCGACGCCGGGGCAGCGCAAGCCCAGCTCGGTGAGGCGCGCCGCCGTCGCGGCGTCGAGACGGTTGAACACCAGCACCGGCACGCGCGCCGCCTCCGGCGTCGGGAAGTGGCCCTTGAGCACGATGGAGGGCACGTCGATCGACTCGCCCTGAGCCGGGACGAGGTGCATGAACACGCCGGGGCCGGCGTTGATCTCGATGATCGCGCAGGGGCTCTCGGTCCACGGTCGCGTGATGTCTTCGGCGAGCAGGTCGATGCCGAGGACGTGGATGTCGAGGAACCTCGCGACGTCCTCGGCCAGCTTGACGTTGAGCGGGTGGATGACGTCGGTCACGTTGACCGACACGCCACCCTGCGAGAGGTTGGCCACGCGCCGCAGGACCAGCTCCTCGCCGAGGGCCGGCACGTCCCGCAGGGAGCGGCCCTGGTCGCTGAGGAACTGCAGGAGGGCGTCGTCGATCTCGATCTTGCCCATCGGCGAGCGCGGCGTGTCGGCGCGCTCGGGGCGCGCGTTCTCGCCGGCGATCAGCTCCTCCACGGTGTGCTCGCCGTCGCCGATCACGTAGGCCGGCACGCGCTGCAGCGCCGCCACGAAGCGCCCGCCCACGGTGAGCAGGCGGTGGTCGGTGCCCGCTATCTGCTGCTCGACGATCACGCCGTCGTCGGCGCTCCGCGACGCCTGCACGGCGAGCTCGAAGCCCATCTGTACGTGGCGTTCCGACGAGACGCCGGTGGTCACGCCCTGGCCCTTGTGCCCGGCGACGGGCTTGGTGACCACCGGGAAGCCGAGCCGCGCGGCGGCGCCCTGCGCCTCGTCCAGATCGAAGACGATCTCGCCGCGCGGCGCCGGCAGGCCGAGGTCGTCAAGGAAGGCCTTGGCGCGGTCCTTGTAAGTGGTCAGCTCGGTGTCTTTGATGCTGTCGCGGTGCAGCACCGTGGAGCGCCCGCGCAGCTGCTTGCGCCCGTAGCCCCACTGGACCACGTCCTCGCTCTCCAGGTAGAAGTCCGGGATCCCGGCGCGATAGCCGGCCTCGAGCAGCGAGTAGATGGTGGGGCCGCCGAAGTGGCTGCGCAGAAAGCGGCGCAGCACCGCGGCGTAGCGCGCCTCGAAGTCGAAGGCGCGGCCCTCGAGCTCGTCGCGCAGCCAGTCGGCGACGAGCTCGACGCAGCGCCGGCACACGTCGGGGTCGACGTACTGCACGGCGACGGTGACGACGCCGTCGCCCGCGGCGGTCACCGACCAGCGCGTCGCGAACAGCCCCATGTCGAGCCGCTGCACCTCGATCACGGCGCGCGCGAAGAGCTCGGCGAAGTCGCGCGGCGGCTCCTCGCTCGCCAGACCCGGCAAGCGGCCCACGACCGCTGCCCAGAGGTCGCCGAGCGGCAAGCCCGCGCCGTGCGAGAGCTCGAAGGCCACCGCCTCGACGGCCAGCGGCACGTTGGGCCCCGGGTACACCCGGAGATGACTGAGGTCGAAGTGTGTGGTCGCGGCCAAGGCGGCGTGCTCCTGTGTTCGTGGGTCGCTGGCGCCGATGCGGCGCGGGGTCAGTCGTAGACGACGCGGCGTTTGCGCAGGTCGAACGTGTCGCCGTTCGCGAGCACGTGGAGCTGCAGGCCGGTGAGGGACAGGGCGCGGCCCTGGTCGGTGCTGCGGCGCTCCTCGCCGCCGCCGGGCCGCGAGCCGCCGGGGCGCGGCCCGCCGGCTGGCCCCGCGGCGGCGCCGTCCACGAGGCACACCACGCCGGGGCCGAACACGGTCGCGAGGCCGTCCGGGGAGATCGTCATGCCGCTGCCCTCTTCGATGCCCACGCCGAGCGCGTCCGGGCGGGCGGCCACCACGGGCAGCAGGCGCGTGAGCCGCCCGCGCGCCACGAGGTGCGTGTCGATGGTGACGCCCGGGACGATGGCGAGGCCGGGCACATGGGGGATAGCGCCGGGCTCGTAGAACTGCGTGGGCTCGCCGCGCACGATCACCGGGTCGCCGAGCGCCATGGAGCCGGCGCTCGAGCCCCCCACCACAAGGCCGTCGCGGCTGCGGCGCCGCAGCTCGTCGATGAAGCGCGTGCCTTGAAGGATCGACAGCAGGCGCTGCTGGTCGCCGCCGGTGAACATGACGGCCGTCGCGTCCGCAAGCGCCTGCAGCATCTCCGGCTCGTCGGCCTGATGGTGCGTGCGGATGTCGATGACCTCGATATGGTGCACGTCCTCAAGCTCGAAGGCGTTCTCGTAGCGCTCGATGGTCTCGGCGCGCTGCTCGCTGGCCGTCGGCACGATGGCCACACGCGCGTCCTCGGCGCCGCCGGCCAGCTCCACAAAGCGGCGCATGATCGAGCGGTCCATGCCCTCCGCGCCGGAACCGCCCAGCAGCACCGTCCAGCCCAAGCTCAGCGAGGTCACGCGCCGCCGTCCTCAGCGGCGCCCGCCGAGCCGGACTCGGCCGCGGTCGCGTCCGCGGCGGAGCTCGTCGTACCGGCCCCGGCCACGCCCGCCTCCTCCGCGGCGCGGGCGCGCTCCTCGCAGTCGTGCAGCCACTCGATGCCGCCCTGCACGCGGCCGGTCATGTAGCAGACGAGGTCGCCGGGCTGAGCGATCGCGGTGGCTCGCCGGATCGCCTCCGACTCGTCCGGCGACCTCTCGATGGCCGCGGCGTCGAGCCCGGCGGCCGTGAGGAAGCGCGTCTGCAGGTCCATCAGCTCGCCCGCCGCGCGGCCGCGCCGGTCGTCGGCCTCATACAGGAAGGCGGCGTCGAACAGCGGGCCGATCAGGCCGCAGATCTCCTCGTAGTCCTCGTCCCTGCGGTCGCCGACCACGTCGAACACGATGATGCGACGGCGCTCGCCGAGCTGCTTGACCAGCGACAGCAGCGCTCTGTAGGCGTGTGGGTTGTGGCCGTAGTCGAGCAGGTAGTCGACGCCGGCGATCCTCTTCAGGTTGAGGCGTCCCGGCGTTTGCAGCGGCGACGGCAGGAAGGAGGTGAGGCCGCGGCGGATCTCATCGACGTTGACGCCGTGCGCGTAGGCCGCGGCCGTCGCCGCCAAAGCGTTCTGGATGTTGAACACGGCGCGACCGCCGAGCGTCAGCGGGACGTCGATGACGCGAGCCACCGGGATGAAGTGGTCGTTCTCGAGGATGGCGATGTAGTCCTGCTCGCAGACGACGGCGGTGTGACCACGGTCGACGTGATCGAGCACCACCGGGTTGGACGAGCGCAGCGAGAAGAAGATGACGCGCTCACGGCAGTACTGCAGCATGTCGATGCAGGCGGGATCGTCGGCGTTGAGCACCGTGGCGCCGCCCTCCCTGACCGCCTCGGCGACGACCGCCTTGACCTTGGCGAGCTCGCTGACGTCGCGGATGTTCTGCAGGCCCAGGTGGTCGGGCTGCACGTTGAGCACGACGCCGACGTCGGCGGTCTTGTACCCGAGACCCGCCCTGAGGATGCCGCCGCGCGCCGTCTCGAGCACGGCGCAGTCGACGAGCGGGTCGCGGAGCACGACCTGCGCCGAGTACGGACCGCTCATGTCGCCCTCGGCGATGAGGTTGCCGCGCACGTGGATGCCGTCGGTGGTCGTCATCCCCACGCTGTAGCCGGCGTGCTCCATGATGTGCGCGGTGAGGCGCACGGTCGTCGTTTTGCCGTTGGTGCCGGTGACCGCGATGATGCCGATGTCGTGCGGGGCGCCGCGCGGAAAGAGCATCTCCACGATGGGCGCCGCCACGTTGCGGCGTTTGCCGACGGCCGGCTCGAGGTGCATGCGCAGCCCCGGCGCCGCGTTGACCTCGATGACGGCGCCCCCCATCTTCTTGACGGGCTGCTCGAGAGTGGACGCGATCACGTCGATGCCGGCGATGTCGAGACCGATGATGCTGGCGATGCGCTCGGCCATGAAGCGGTTGGCCTTGTGCACCGTGGCGGTGACGTCCACCGCCGAGCCGCCGGTCGAGAGGTTGGCGGTGAGCTCGAGGCGGAAGACCTCGCCGACCGGCGGCACCGTCTCCAGAGTGGAGTGCGCGCGCTCCAGCAGATACTGGGTGACCGACGAGGTGGACAGCCGCGTCATCACCTTCTCGTGGCCGTAGCCCCGCCGCGGGTTGCGGTTCTCGAGGTCGATGAGCTCCTGGATGGTGTGCTCGCCGTCGCCGGTGACGGCGGCCGGCTCGCGCATCGCGGCCGCCACAAAGCGGCCGTCCACGACGAGGATGCGGTAGTCGTTGCCCGCGTAGAACTTCTCGACGATGACCTTGTCGCTGATTTCCTGGGCGCGCGCGAAGGCCTCGCGCAGGTCGGCCTCGTCGTCGATGCCCGTGGTGACGCCCTTGCCGTGGTGGCCGTCGTGCGGCTTCACCACGACCGGGTAGCCGAGCCAGTCGGCGTCCTCGATGGCCGACTCGACACGCCGCACGACCGTGCCCTTGGGCACGGGGATGCCGGCGTCCCCCAGCATGTGCTTGGTGAGCTTCTTGTTGCCGGCCGTCTCGACGCCGATCATGCTCGTCAGCGAGGTGATGCTGGCCTCGATGCGGCGCTGGTACTTGCCCTCGCCGAGCTGCACGAGGTTGTAGTCGTCCAGGCGGAGGACGGTGATACCGCGGTGCTCCGCCTCCGCCACGATGGCCGCCGTCGATGGCCCCAGGTAGTGGTCGGCGCCGATGTCCTCGAGCTCGCGGATGATGCCCTCGAGGTCGATGCTGTCGCGCTTACCCTGCAGGATGGCGTTGACGATCTCGATGGCGCGCTCGCCGGCGGTGGCGCCGGCCTCCTCCACCCAGAAGCTGTAGATGACCCTGTAGACGCCGGGGGTGTCGGAGTCGATGGTCTTGCCGTAGCCGACCTCCATGCCGGCGATGAACTGCAGCTCCAGAGCGAGGTGCTCGATGACGTGCCCGAGGAGGGTGCCCTCGCGCATGCGGCGGACGAGGCCGCCACGCTCGTCCTCGGAGCAGCGGTGCTCCTCCAGGCTGGGGACGAGCTCGAGCAGGGCGTCGGTGAAGCCTTCGATCTTGTCGGTGAAGACCTCGTCGTGCTCCTGCAGGTCGACCCGGAGGACGATCACCGGGCGATAGCTGTAGTAGTTGGCGCCGCGCAGGGCGCGCCAATCGATGAGCTTGACCATCCCGTCCCCCTTGCCGTGGCGCGAAAGTGCCATACTACTCCTGTGATCCTGCTTCGCGACATCGACGTGTACGCGCCCGAGCCGCTGGGCCGCGGCGACGTGCTGCTCGCCGGCGGACGCGTCGTGGCCGTGGCGCCGGGCGTCACGCCGCCGGGCGGCGTCGACGTGGACGTGGTGGACGGCCGGGGCCTGCTGGCGCTGCCCGGCCTGATCGACGGCCACGTACACATCGCCGGGGCCGGCGGCGAAGGCGGCCCGGCCACGCGCACCCCCGAGCTGCGCCTGAGCCAGTTGCTCGTGGGCGGCATCACCACCGTCATCGGCGCGCTCGGCGCCGACGGCTTCACGCGTTCGCTCGAGGGCCTCCTGATGAAGGCCAAGGCGCTGCGCGCCGAGGGCGTGAGCTGCTGGATCTACACCGGCGCCTACCAGGTGCCGCCGCCGACGCTGCTCGGCGACGTCGGCCGCGACCTCGCGCTGATCGAGGAGGTGATCGGCGTCGGCGAGATCGCCGTGGCCGACCACCGCTCGTCGGCGCCCACCGTCGATGAGCTCATCCGTGTCGCCGCCCACGCGCGTGTGGGCGGCATGCTCGGCGGCAAGGCCGGCATCGTGAACCTGCACCTCGGCGACGCCGAGCGGCCCTTCGACATCGTCCGCGAGGTAGTGCGGCGCAGCGCGCTCAAGGCGACGCAGTTCCTGCCCACGCACGTCAACCGCAGCGCCGCCGTCTTCGCGGACGCCCTGGAGTACGGCCGCGACGGGTACGTGGACATCACCGCCGGCTCGTACCCCTACTTCGCGGGCGAAGAGGTGAAGCCGTCGGCGGCCATCGCGCGGCTCCTGGCCGCCGGCGTGCCCATCGGGCACATCACGATGAGCTCCGACGGCTGTGGCTCGCTGCCGTCGTTCGACGAGTCCGGCGCCCTGTCTAGGCTCGAGGTGGGCGAACCGGCGTCCATCTTCCGCGAGCTCGTGGACGCCGTGCGCGACGAGTGCCTGCCCATCGACCAGGCCGTGCGCGTGGTCAGCGCAAACGTCGCCGACATCCTCAAGCTGCCGGGCAAGGGGCGCATCGCGGCCGGCGCCGACGCCGACGTCGCCGTGCTCGACGAAGACCTGCGCCTGCGCCACGTGATCGCCGGCGGGCAATGGATGATGCGCGACGGCGAGCTGCTGCGCAAGGGCTCGTTCGAGGCGTAGCGCGGGCGGGGCGCGGGCGGGGCTCTCAGCGTGACGCCTGCGTCACTGGCCTTCGCGCAGCACCTCCACGGAGGCCGTGGACCACCAGAACGGCCGCACGGCCACGCCGCCTGTCTGCACCAGCTTCTTGCCGATGTCGCCGAGGACGACGTCCTTGATGGTGTCGATGACCACGGCGTGACGCACCGATCCGCCCGAGATGTACGCTTTCTTGCCATCCGACCGGACGGCGATGTAGGCGGGTCAGTAGGCGTCGAGGGGTATGCGCTTGACGACCTCCTGCGACTCGGTCGCGACGACCGCGCAGAAGAACTCCATGGGGCCGGCGTTCGCCATCGTCCAGGGGTCGGACGGGACCAGCGCGGTGCAGACGACGTAGACCCTACTGCCGTCGGGCAGCACGCCCACGCCCGCGGGCAGGAAGTGCTTGAACTTGTCCGACTTGAGGGCTACGACGGAGATGTCGGCGAGCGTCACCGGGTCGACGATGCGCAGCGCCTTGAGCTTGTAGTCGCTGCAGAAGATCCGGCTGTCATCCGGGTCCACGGCGATGCCGCCGACCACCCCGCACGAGACCCGCTTGTCGATCTGCCAGGTCTCGAGGTCGAGCAGGGCGAGGCCGCCGCCGACCCCGGACCCGAACATCGTGGACCAGTAGGCGGGGGTGTGCCTGCCGCGAGTGAGGGCGTCCGTCGTGGCGATGTAGGCGTGCTTGCCGTCGAAGCTCACCGCCAGATCCTGGCCGTCGCGAAGCTCGGGCAGCGTGCGCACCACCTTGGCGGAGGCCGCATCGACGACCTGCAGGCCGGCCTTGGAGAGCACCAGCACCAGCGCGCCGTCCGGCGTGCAGGCCACCGCGGAGGAGCACGTCTGGATCTGCGTGTACGGATACTTGGCGGTGACAGTCATCGTTCGCCGTTTCGACGGGGTCACGCCGGGCAGGCGGATGCTGCCCACCTTCTCGTGAGTCTCGGCGTCGACCACCCACACCACCGGCTCGTCTTGATCGCCGACGTAGACGAGCCGGCCGTCGGGGGCCACAGCGACACGCCCGAGATCGCTTCCGAGGTTTGGCCGAAAGGCCAGCGTGTCGGTCTCGGAGTCGATGAAGGCCAGAGCGCCGTTGGACCCTTTGGCGCCTTGGTAGTCGGTCTCGCCCACGTAGGTGAAGCGCGGCAGCGCCAGGCGGCGTTCGATCTCGGCGCGGCCCACGGTGGCCGCCGGCGTGGCGGTGATGGTCGCGGCGATCTTGTCCCCGGACCCGTCGCTGCCGCCGGTGGGGGTGGCGCCGGTCGAGGCGGCTGTCTGCGGAGGGGTCGCGCCGTTGTCGGTGGAGCCGGAGCCGCTCGTCCCGCAGCCGGCCACAAGGAGGGCGGCGCAGAGGGCCGCTGTCAGAAGGACTCCGAGCCGAGCCGCCGCAGTCGCGAGCGCAGTCATGACCGCCTCCCCCAGAAGAAGATGCATGCACGTGCGTATGACTGTAGGCGTGCGGAGAGCCCGGAGCAAGAGGTCTCGGCGTTTCTCAGCCGATGACGACGATGCCGAGGTAGCCGTCAACGGTGAGCCGGTCGCCGGTGTGGATGAGCGCGGTGGCGAGAGGCACGCCGGTCACGCAAGGCAGCCCGTACTCGCGGGCGATGATGGCGCCGTGGATCAGCATGCCGCCGCGGCGCTCCACAATGCCCGCGGCCAGCGGCACCACGAAGGTCATCTCGGGCGCGATGGCGTCGCAGACGAGGATCTCGCCGTCTTCGAACGCGGCGAGATCCTCACGGCTCGCCACCACGCGGGCGCGGCCCACGGCAAGGCCGGGTCCGGCGGGCTGCCCGACGATCTGGCGCGCCTGGCGGCGGACGCCGGAGGGCGGCGCGCCGGGGCCGGCGGGCGCCGCCTGCCCGGCCTGCCCGGCCTGCCCGCCGTGCCCGGCCACCGGAGATGCCGTGCCCAGCGGCGACGGAAGCGTGATCGCGCGGGGCGAAAGGTCGTCGTCCACCTGCAGCCCGCGGCGGCCCGCCTCGTCCAGCGCCGCCGTGAGCAGGCGTTCGAGGCGGCCGAGGTACAGGTTATCGTCGTCGCGCAGACGCCAGCTGGCACGACCCAGCTCGAGCAGCTCGGCGGCGCGTTCCTGCTCCGCCTCGGGGTTCGCCTCGATGAAGCGCCGTGCGCGCTCCGCCGGGTCGGGGCGCGCCGAGGCGCGCCCTGAAGGACGCGCCGCGAGCCGGTGCGCGACGCCCAGCACCTCCTCGCGGGCAGGGTCATGGACCGCGTCGCGGTCGGTACCACTGGCGGCACCACTGGCGGTACCACTGGCGGCACCACTGGCGGCACCACTGGCGGCACCTGCCCCAGCCGACACCATATGCGCGCCGGGCGATGCCCCTCCCTGCCCACCGAAGCCGCC